>Ga0213862_10000117_pt1 | contig 32391 bp, 20 predicted proteins | sample PICome_7_FD_160092 | JGI IMG/M metagenome (GOLD analysis project Ga0213862, IMG submission 160092) | Coastal seawater microbial communities near Pivers Island, North Carolina, United States - PICO266 | ecosystem: Environmental > Aquatic > Marine > Coastal | place: USA: North Carolina... | reverse complement strand
GGTGTTATTGATGGTGTCACTGTTATACTTGGTGTTATACTTGGGGTGGTTGATGTCGTAGGTGTAATTGTTACTGATGGTGTTACTGAATTTGTTGGTGTAATTGACTGTGTTGGTGTAATAGATGGTGTTACTGTTGGCGTTACGGAGTTTGATGGCGTCTGTGTTACTGACGGTGTTGCCGTGTTAGATGGTGTCTGAGTTACTGATGGTGTTGTCGTAACTGATGGTGTAACTGATGGCGTTGCCGTAACTGATGGTGTAACTGATGGCGTTGCCGTAACTGATGGCGTAATTGATGGTGTTACACTATTTGATGGCGTCTGTGTTACTGACGGTGTTGCCGTGTTAGATGGTGTCTGAGTTACTGATGGCGTTGCCGTAACTGATGGTGTAACTGATGGCGTTGCCGTAACTGATGGTGTTACACTATTAGATGGAGTTTGTGTTACTGATGGAGTTGCTGTATTACTCGGAGTTTGAGTGACTGATGGCGTTGCGGTATTACTCGGAGTTTGAGTTACTGATGGAGTTACACTATTAGATGGAGTTTGAGTTACTGACGGTGTTACACTATTAGATGGAGTTTGAGTTACTGATGGTGTTGCCGTATTACTCGGAGTTTGAGTTACTGATGGAGTTACACTATTAGATGGAGTTTGAGTTACTGATGGTGTTGGTGTGATACTCGGAGTTTGAGTTACTGATGGTGTTGGTGTTGGTGAAACCGCAATATTTACTGTCGTTTCTACCTCACAAGGAGAGTCTGAATCTATAACATATATATCATGACTCGAATCATCTAAAAAAGTATATCCTGTTAAAAGTTGTGTACGGGTCACACCCGAAGCAATCAGGTTAGATGGTGTAACAGAAGAGTAGTATATATCAACCGTAGAAATATCTGTACCTATTGTTGTACCTGTTAATGTTACATACCTATCAGCCATTCTAAAAACTTTTTTTGATTTTAATTATAAATAGTGAATACTTTTAATTTGTATAGTTTATAAAACAGCTATTTTTATGGTGTTGTCGATGGTGTTGGCGTCGGAGTTACAAATACATAACTACCAGACACAATTAAATTACAATCTAAAGTTCTTATTGAAGACGATATTTCTAATGAACAACTTAATTCCCTACCTGAACCAGTGATAATTAATTCACAACTCAATGGTTCAGGTGTTATTGACGGTGTCGGTGTTACTGTAACAGATGGGGTGGTTGTAACTGATGGAGTAACTGTTACCGATGGGGTAGTTGTTACCGATGGGGTAGTTGTTACCGATGGGGTAGTTGTTACCGATGGGGTAGTTGTGATTGATGGAGTTACACTAATTGTCGGTGTCGTAGTTGGTGTCGGTGATGGTGAAGTACCAGGACTCAACGTTACTGTAGGTGTAACTGTCACAGACGGTGTAGTCGTTACAGACGGTGTAGTCGTTACAGACGGTGTAGCCGTTACAGACGGTGTAGCTGTTACAGACGGTGTAGTTGTTACAGACGGTGTAGTTGTTACCGATGGTGTACTAGTTATTGATGGAGTACTGGTCGGTGTTGGTGTTACCGGTGTATTTGTAACACTTGGCGTTGGAGTCGGTGTTACCGCTCTTCCGTTACATTCCACATTTAAACTTATCTCAATTCTAAGGTCAACGTAGGCACCGTTAGTTGGGTCTTCGTCACCGTCACACAGACCTTGTATTGTAAATATATTATTTGTAATATTTGTACTATATGTGATACCTGTAAATTGGGACAACATACTATCAACAACTGTTTCCCATTCTTCGTTAGTCGGTACGTCATTTAATGTATACCCAGTGTAAAACTCGTTTTCAATTGTCTGACCCGCACCATAACTTCCACCAGACATTGTAAGTACACCTGTAAATGTCGCGCTTACTAACTCACAATTTTGACCAGGTTGGTTTAAGTCTAAGAACGCTTCATTTAACATCTCATGGAAACCTCTTATTCCTTGTGATGTTGTAACGAAATCTTGTTCACAAAGTGTATTAATTACATAATCGTCAATATCTTCACTACCACAATCAATAGTAACACTTCTATTTGTAGTACATCCATCAGAATCTTCAACAGTTACACTATATGTTCCTCCTGAAAGTCCCGATAAATTCTGTTGTCCCGTAACGCCATTAGACCATGTAATTGTAAATGGACCGGTACCCGTAAGTATTTCAAGTGTCGCCGTTCCATCATTACCACTAATACAATTTGTACCATATAAAACTGCAGTAACACCTCCCGTACTATCAGTTATTGTAAAGTAATTTGTGTTTGTACAACCATTATCATCTGTTATTGAAACTTCATATGAACCACTACTTAAATTACTTAATGATAGTGTATCACTATTAGAATTAATGTTGTTATATATTATTGACCCATCAGTTACTAATGTTACCACATAACTTAATGGATATTGTATTGTTGTAGTACCACTATTTACTGTTATATCGGCGTAACCATTACTTGCCCCACATGTAGTACCAGTAATTTCAGAAACGTCGATAGTGAATTTATCTTCATTCTGAATTGTTTTTGTCGTAGTATATATACAACCACTATTAGATTCTACTTCAATAGTGTAAGTATCCGACTCTAAGTTATTAAATGTGTGTGTTTGTGAAGAGCTATTAGCACTATTACTATAACCCGTACTACCCGTAATTGAATATGTAACTATACCTGTTACTCCTTGAATATTAATTGTAATACTACCATTCTCACCACAGTCCGAATTTTCAGTTAAAACTGAAACCACAGAAAACCCTGCGGTTGAGGCTAGTGAAGTCCCATACGTTAGGTTACATTCACCTGAATCTTGCACATAAATAGAGTAACCACCACCACATAAGTTATTAATTGTAAATGTTGAAACTCCTGATTGTATTTCTCCAGTACTTGCCGAGAATGTGTATGGTGGTGTACCTCCTGTTGCTGTAAACGAAAGTGAACCATCACAAATAAAACAATCGGGTTGTGTACCCGTAACAGTTGAAATACCTAAAGAATCAATTTCAGGTACATTAAATGTCTCTAATTTTTGACATCCATTCGCGTCGGTGACTAATACCGAACCATTACCCGCGGGTAATCCATTAACTATTTGTGTACTACCACCGTTTGACCATTCAAATGTGTATGGATACGACCCGTTTAAATTCGTAACTTCACCGTATCCACCATTAATTATGTTACAAGGACTTGCACCTGTTATCTCTACATCAAAATCTAATGTATTTGAAGAACTTAATGTTACTGTAGATGTTGTGTATTCTTGTAGACTACCATCTGTAACAACCGCATAATAATCAGATTCAATTATATTAGTATCAAAGGTATATGGAATACTATAAGTTTGTACCGTTTGATATTCACCCCCATTTTGATATAGCGTTATCGTGTATGGATATTGCTCACTATCACCACTAATAACAATAGACCCGTTTACTCCGTTACACGGTATGTCTATCGCTTCTATAGTAGCCTCAAAGCAATCAGGTACAATTATTTGTTGAGTAATCTGTCTTGCTGTTGGTGTGGTCGAGTCACTAATATTAAAAACGTATGTTCCTTCTGTTAAACTGTTAAAGTTGAATGGTCCATTTCCTTGTTGTGTAGGTACACTACCTGGAACTGTGTTCTGTACAGTATATGGTAAAGTTCCACCCTCAACATCAATATATATAGAACCTAAAGTACCACAATTTGGGGACGCAGAAAATGTTATTTCTAGTGGTCCTTCATCACAGTCAGGAGTACATTCATTATATGTTAAATTTACTCCACTGTATGTGGCAGAAGTATCAATACAAAATACGACACCGTATGAGAAACCTTGTTGGGTCACTCCACAACAATCTAAGAATAGATACTCACCGTTTGTTGAACCTGATACACATCCAGGTAAGTTTGAAGGTGTCGGTGTCGGTGTTGGTGTAACTGCAGGTGTTTGTGTCGGAGTTAACGAAGGTGTTGTAGGTATATTTTCCTGTTGTGTACATATACAACCACTCAGTGTATCTATGACTTGATAGTCAAAACAGGTTTCTGTAATGTATGGGTCAACATCAAACTGAAATGGGAATTGTGAATACGTTAAACCTATCGCAACTTCAGTGTATGTACTACTAGAACAATCTTTTACTCTAATTGTGTAGTTACCCGGATTTGGGTCTGTAGCTCCTAATGATATGTTTACTATTTGACTCATTATTTAATTCATTAACATGCTGGGTCTGAACATCCTGTTACTAAAGTTTGTGTGAAGTTATAGGCACTACCGTAATTACCTAATAAACCACCTGTAGGTGATGTTGATAATATTTCTACACAGTCTGCGCTAGGTGCACCTGGTAAATTGGCACTTAGCCAAGCTGCTAATCCTGTATCTTCCCAAACACTACCCACTGTCATACCTACTTGTGTGTTAACGTTCCACAAGATATAGTTGGTCGACCAACCACATGGTCTAACCAAATATGAACATCTACTACACCTATTGATACACCCATTACCGTTAGATAACATGGTTTGTTGGTATAAAGTGTCCACAGGGTAAGTTCCCGTATAGGATTGTACAGACATACACTTATCAGTTACTCCAGGATAAGGGTTTGGTTGTGTGGTGTAGTAAGTATCTCCAATAGTTAAAATAATGTTCAATTCTAATGTAAATGGTGAATAATAAGATGGTCCACCAACTTGTGTACAACATGGTTCCATATCATATCTACAAGGGTTTGTCGCGTTACTCACAGCGTCCGAACAACTAGTATATCCACCTGTTGCCGATGGGTATTGTGTACCATTAGAAGTTGTAGTTCCTGTTACCTGATACGCGTCTCCGTTAACTACCACGTAATCATTTACAGAAACATTTAACGTATTCAAGAATCCAACAGGTCCTGTTATTGGCGTATCTGTCGAATCACAACATAAATCCAACCCTGAAAAATATGTGTATTCATCACAACTACCCACAGAACCATAATCAAAGTCTACATTTGCAATTTGTCCATCATTTGTTCTATATAAAACTAATGAGTTTACATTAATACAGTCGGTTAACGTTGTTGTTCCACCCGCAGGTACAGGTACTGACGTAAAGTTTCCTGGACCTGTAACCCCACATTCTAAATATTTTATAGTGTATTGCGAAATATTGTTATTTGTGAAAACAATATCGTTTAAACAATGACAATCACTATAGTTACAATTAGTTACTACTTGGGATTCAGTAACCCAATCAGTACCTTGTAATTGTGTTTGTTGTGAGTTTAGATTACTTGTGTTACCTACTATCGTGAAGCAAATACCACTAAATCCATCATTATATATTATTGTGTCTTGTGAGGTACCTAAGTAATATTCACTACCTAATAGTTCAGGTGACTGTATCGTATCTGTTAATTGTACAACACCTCCACCTATTGAACTTCCTGAAACAAATTCACAAGGCATTAGAGTTAACGCCTCTAATTGTTGTCCATTTAGTGATGTTACCGAACCCACATAATCATCACAAGTTCTTAAAATAACGTATGCCCCACCACATTTTACACTATCAGCACAACATCCGTTATGTTGGTCGGTTTGTATTTTAAATGTATGTGAACTATTATAGGTCGGGTCATATGTGTAACAATCATCAAATGATACTTCTGTTCCATCTGAATTATCTACATTATGTGTAAATTTGATGTTTTCATCTGCAGTACCAACAGGATTGTTTGTTGATATGAGTGTATTAACTCTTGTCGGTGCCGCCATAAGGTCACCCGCCCCATATGAATCTTCAAAACAGGCCACATATGTATGTGCACATCTATTTGTTACAGATACATTAGATAAACAGGTTTCACAATCAACATAAGATACTTGTGTAGATGGAGTGTTCGAAGATTCACCAGGTATCGCTTGAAAAATAGTGTAACAAATATCATCCAAAGCAACTATATCTCCAGGTCCAACACCTAAACTATCTAATATATTTGCCTCGGTAATTGTGACAACACCCGGATAATGATTGTCACAACAAGTATTTAACGAATATCTACTGTATGTTTCAGGTACTGATGATGATGGTGTCGCAGTAACTGTTGGGGTAACGCTGTTTGTAGGTGTTGTTGTTATGGTAGGTGTGGTTGTAGGTGTGGTTGTAGGTGTAACTGTAGTTGTTGGTGTTAGTGATGGACAAGTAATAGTACTACAGTAGTTTGCAATTAACTCTGATGCGTCGATTACATCACTACTTGGGTTTCCGCCCGAAGCTAAGGATATACTAACACCATCATAAAGTAATCCGTCATTAGGATTAGCAGTACCTCCAGAAACCCCTAAGTCAACTACAGGTGGTGTGTCTGACTCACAACAAAGTCCTACTCGATACCATGTAACATCCTCAGGTGAAGATGGTGTAACTGTTGGAGTCACACTAATTGTTGGTGTTGGTGTGACTGATGGTGTAGCAGTGTTACTTGGTGTTGTCGTTGGTGTGACTGATGGTGTAGTAGTGTTACTTGGCGTTGTCGTTGGTGTAATCGACGGCGTAGTTGAAGGTGACTCATCAGGTGTACTAGTTACTGATGGTGTAGTAGTGTTACTTGGCGTTGTCGTTGGTGTAATCGACGGTGTAGTTGAAGGTGACTCATCAGGTGTACTAGTTACTGATGGTGTAGTAGTGTTACTTGGTGTTGTCGTTGGTGTAATCGACGGCGTAGTTGAAGGTGTAACACTATTACTCGGTGTTTGTGTTGGTGTTACTGTATTAGTTGGTGTAACACTCGGCGATACTGGACCAAAAGTTAAACTACATCCTAAATTACAAGGACTACAAAGAGAACATTTACCAAAAAATTGATTACTAGGTATAGATGATAAATCCGTAGGTTCAGCAATTACTATATCATTACTTTGTTCATAACAAACTCCGTAATAAAGAACCGTGTCATCAGTAGGTGTGTAAGAAGTTACGGTATATATATTACCACTACCTCCATCACATCTATCCCATCTATAACAATTTTGTTGTGGTTCATTTAATACACTATCAACAGTAGGCACCTCATTTAGACCAACATCAGTAGATGATGAGTTGGTAAAAAATGTTTTTACAGTATCTGTTATGTATTTTGTAATACTCATGATGTACAATTAATACTTATATTAACACCTACATTTATTTGCAAACTTTTATTAGTAAAATCATTATTACACCCTATATTTGACACTGTTATCTCAGTCCCATCGATTTCATAACCTAAACCTTCCTGAGATAAATTAGATAACGAATTTTCTACAGCCGCAATCCATAGTTGATTTGATGGGTAATCACCCCCTCCATAACCAGTGTAGAATAAGTCCTTTCTCAATAAAGTACCGCTCAATCTTATATCGACATACCATAAACTAGTTAATGTATTAAGAACACAATCACTTATGTTGTACCCTTCATTTGAAATCGCACTATTAATACTGTTAATTAATGTTGTTTGTGGATTAGTAAGACCGATATCACAGGTAAGTGTTTGTGTTACACAATCCGCACCTAATAGTTGTCCAGAAAAAGTACATGGTATACAGGGTATAGGTACTAATACACACCCTCTCTGTCGTCTCCAAACAACCTTTTGTCTTTGTAAGACATTATTCTCCATTTTTTGACCACCCATCCATATGGTAGATGCAGGTATCATCTGTTCAACAAGTTTCATCCAATAATCACCAATTCCATTTGTGAAATCAATCATTTTTTGGTATGTGTATTTATTAGATGGTATACCTACATTTTCTTCCGACTGTAAATATTTCCAATATACTGATTGTAGTGTTGGGTAACCTCCTCCCTTACCATCAGTTATTGTTTGTCGATTTCTAACGTTAATCATATTACGATAGAATGACTGAGCGAATTCAAAAAAAGTTTTTTCTTTTGGCTTTGGATTAATTACTGTCCAGTCAACCCCTTTAGGATATGGATATGGTGATGTAAGTCCTGTAGATGGGAATGGGTAATCATATTTTTTTGACATTGTCCATATGTCATATATTATACCTTGACCCATATTAAGACTTAAGTCTATATTTTTTCTATTCAATACTAATCTTTCGTCATTAACGATATAATGTGCGTCATAACCCGCTTGAGTGTTTCTTCTCAAACCTAACTCGTTGTCTGTCCACGATTTGTTGTTGTCTTTAACAGTCGTAATACCAAACCCTAAATCCATATATGGGAAATGTCTAAACCTATCAAAGTATTTCTCACCATAAGTAAATGGCTCTAATACAGTCTGCACGTCAGGATTTTGACCTGTAAATACTGAACCACTAACATCAACTTGTTCAGGTGACCTGTGTTCAGGTGTCTGTTCATACCAACCCGCGCCTTTTTCAAAGAAAATATCTTCCGTAGGTGTCATCGCCTTAGGGTAACCGTACTCGTCTATAGGATAATCATCCCTTGTAGAGTCAACTGAAGTTATCGATAACTCAGTTGTGAAACCCGTGTATTGAACACCTTCAAAGCTAAATGTAACGTTTGGATTTAATACTGGTGTTTCTGTTGTTTTTGTACCTCCTGTTATAGTAGCATATTCTTCATTAAATCTTTCGATGTTAATAGGTCCGTCCGCAAGATATATCGTCTCATTAAATTCTATCAACGCTTCAGGCGCACCTATCATTCTCATCAAAGACTCAATAGACCTTCGAGTACCTTTAGATTTAAACAGGTATGCTGAGTTTAAAATTAGATTTCTGTAGTATTGTTGGTCAAGTTCGGTGGGTGTTTTGGCTCTACTTTGACCTGTAAACGCCGACTTTTCACCGTCCCCAAAAACACTCTTTAAGAAATCCTCGTTCGTTATCATTGAAATATTTGTATCCCAACCTAACGTCTCGGCTAAGTTTTGTAATAGTTGTGACGGAATATCGTCTTTTACCGTATAATTTACTGAGTTCATAAATGCTAAAGCATCAATGAATTTTTTTGTTTCATCAAAACTTCTTCCGTAAAGTTGTAAGACTTTTTCTACTTTTTGACTCTGAGTGTCAAAGTCTTTAAATGCCCCTGTTGTTAAAAATCTAGAAATTAAGTCTGACCTAAACTCATCTATATCATCAGCAATTATATTTAATTGCTCAAGATAACTATCAAAACTATCAGTTCTTATATCTAAGTTCCAAAAACCATCTAATGGCCATGTTACTTTTTGTTTAGTTTTGTAAAATTTACCATCTTCACCTTCCCTCATAAACTGAAAATCAGCGGTGTATTTTGGCGATACCATTCTATTAATTAAGAAATCCTCAACTTCGTCGAATGGGTCTTTAAAAGCCTTTTCAGTCTCTATTTTATTAGGTTTTAATATAATAGACCTAGTAGACTCTTGCTCACCACTAAATGGGTTACCTTCAACAACAATTGTAACAGTACCCGCAGATAATCTAGGTGATGGGTCAAAATCTACAAACTTATATTCTTTTTCTAAATCACTAAAAAATAGTGAGTATTTTAAAAAATTTCTTGTCAAATTCCTAAGTGGACTAACCTCCATCGGTCTAACAGAAATATTTCTATCCGCGTTTTCAGAATAATCAATATCAAAATTATTCTTAAATCTTGCCACATCAATATCAAAAGTAGTTAAACCTTCAACATCATCATAATCAATGTTATATGCAGTATATCCAGTTGTTAATCCATAATAAATCTTATCAACCTGTATACCTGCAGGGAAGTAATTTATTATCTTTGTAACAGAAGCTGAGAACCTTTTTCTTATTGAACCATATATCGAGAAATTAGTGACTTTAGATATGTCAAAATTTGGGTAGACTTTAAAGTTCTTAGCCATTACCAATTTAGATTCCTCTAAACTATTAAAGTCTAAATCATTAAGTGATATCGGTTCTGAAAAAACACCTGTGTCGAATTTTCTATTTACCTTTTCAACAACATTAGTACTAAATTCAAAGTTACCTTGCGTAAGACCTCCACCATCGATTAATTGAAAACCGACAAGTTCATCTGAAAAAGTCCCCCTAGCGTTAGGGGGAGCCGGTGGATATCTATATTTGTTGTCCGCCATTACCCTGTGATGTTTGTAAAGTTCTTACTAAAGTCTATGTTACCTCCTCGGTCCTGACGTACCTCATAAAGTAGATTATTAAACTCATCACGAATCTCATAAAGGTTGTATTGTTTGTATATGTTAAGGTCTCTATCATATAGAGTGTAAACACCATCTTCAATTGATTTAGTTTGGTTACCGTAAAGTGCAATTGCTAATGTATCTATATCGTGTTCCGCCATTTCAATTTCAACACTTATCGGATTAAAGAATGTATTAGTTATTATAATGTTTTGGTTTGGTTGACCTATAAATGGAGTCGCATTTGGCTTATTAGATGGAGCACTTGCCGGCGATACAGTACAAAATAACAAATCACTACCACTTTCAACATAACGATATCTTATCGATTTTTGAGATGAATTAGTTAGGTTTGTAACTACAGGTTCACAGTAAAATGATGAAGTAATAATTCTATAAAAATTAGTTATTTTACTACCATCATCATTTAGGTACTCAATTCTATGACCTACTAAACCTTGATTTACAAACCTATTTCTATATTGTGCAGGTACCTGATTCAAGTCCACAATAACCCCTTTGACGTTGGGTAACGCAGATAAAACACCGCAGTCAGTTATCGTTGTTCTTATCTCTACAGGTCTAATATATAATGTGTAGATACCAATCTCATTAAACTCATCGGCAGGTAGTTTGAGATTGTACATACCTCCGAGTATTTCAACATCAGCATTTCCACCCGTGTCTGCGTTATGAAAATATGGTGTTAAAACATCTGAAGCGTTTAGTTTCTTTAACTCAAAATCATTAGTAACGTCTCTTGAGGGTGTGTAATTCAGTATTATCTCCACATCTTCGGGAGACATATCTGATGGTCTTGTTGTTCCGTATGTACCTAACGCCATTTTATTCTTGTTCTTTTATTTTAAAGAAACCGTATCCATAAGATACTAAGTCTCCAATGTTATCAACTTCTCCGAGTCTCTGTATTCCTTCGAATGCCGAGTTTTTACCTCTATCTATAAATATTTGTGATTGTATTTCTGGCGACGATACTACACCAAATAATACTTCTTCTTTAGTAATCGGTTCTGCCGTTATCATATCACTAGTTAATCCACTAGATTCCATGATATATATTGTTTTACCATTTGGGTAATCAAAATAGTTTACATCTTGTATTGTATATGCAGTATATGAATCTGTTATCTCAGTAACCCTACCGTAATTCTCATTTTTTCTTTTTACTACTACAGATGTATCGTATTTTGTCGGTCCATATAATTTTAACTCCGTTAATTTAGATGATGTATATCCCGTAATAGTAAAAGAACCACCCACTACCTGAGCGTCTACCGTATTGTTCGCGTCACCGTCAAAAATATAGTTAGCGTTAAATGAAACATTTGCCCAATTACCAGACTGTGGTGTAAAAGTAACTTCGTTAGGACTGTTATTTATCTCAACTGGTGTGTTAGGTATCGTAACCTTTTTTTCAATATTAGTAACACCCCATGGATTTCTCTGTGTAAGTTTTATTGTATAATTGGCACTCAGTGGTGGATAATTATGTACCATGTAGTCAGGAAAAACTGCAGTAAAAGGTTCTATTGTACCATCACCCCAATCTATTTCATACGTTGATAGTTTTAAGAACTTTTTAAACTCGTCAGCAGTATTATACATCTTTATAGTATACTGATTTGTACTATCACCACTTACTGAGAAATTACTTACAACATCTTTTTGTAAAATAAATCCGTCAAAACCACTGTAAAATCCAATATCATCAAAAGTCTGTTTAAAAACTATCGGTATTGTAAGTCCTGTCAAAAGACTACTTCCGTTAGTTCCCCCTGATAAGACTTGTGTCATCGCAGAGTACACTCCAAACGTATTACCACTATATGTTTTTTCAAAAACATCACTCTTTAACGATTCAGGTGATATCTTTATAAAATATTTTTCTTCATTCATGATGGATTCATATACTCAAACCATTTTATCTCAGCATTTGTACCAACTCTTTGATTAGTTTCTGAATCTAAAACTTCATATACATAATTGTCGGTGTCTAACTGAACTTTGTAGTAGAAAAACTTAGATTTGTCAAAGGTGAATCTCTCCGATAATGAAGTTTGCCTTTTATTTAAAAATCTACTAAATTGTCCTGTCTTAGCATTAAAGAATTTTGCACTCATATAGAAAGTATCAATATCTATATAATTTGGATTCTTTAACCAATAAATAAAATAACCTTCTTTATCACCAATAAAATCTAATAAGAAATTAGGTTTTCTAATTTGTACATTTGGTGGAGCAATAATAGGAGATGACGTTTCTCCTTGACCTGTACCTTGTGGGTTATTATTTATCTCACCCCCCGAACCTTCAGTTTGTTGTGAAATAGAAGGTGTAGGTGTTATTGATGGTGACGGTGCTGGTGGCCATGGTGGTAAAGGTGGTGGTAGTCCTGAAGATGATGGTGTCGGTGTCGGTGACGGTGGTATACATCCACAGTCACCAATATCAAACTGATTAAAACTATCAATATATTCTGTTAGTGGTGGGTCCGATATTACCACTTGTGTATCAACACTAGTCAACTCATAACATGTTCCTTGCCAATCTATACTAACATTATTATTAATTGGTTGTATCTCATCTAAATACATATTTATCTCCAAATACCTTTCTATTGTAAATGAACTACAACTTGTAAATATGGCCTTATATGAATCGTTAAAAATCATATTGGAATCTATCTCAAGTGATTGATTATTGTCTTCAACCATTTCTTTTAATCCTGAACCAAAACCACCTGATGGGACTTGCTCACTTTGTGTGGGTCCATTTACAAATGGATTCGATATTATCGGGTCGGTATCTGAACTTCTAGTCTTTCCCTGCTGTGTTGGTAAAATTAGTGATAAATACAGTTGTTGTGTTTCACTATCTGTCGTGTCATAAAAATCAAGTTTAAAGAAACTTCTTTTAAAAGAGTTTGCTCCGTAATAAATTTCTGCATCAGTAAAACATTCACCACTAAAATTAGGGTTTTCAGTAAATTTATAATCATTTACATAAATTGCCGTTGACGTTGATGTTTCATTTACTATATCCGTATTTCTATTGTAGAAATAAAACTCGTACTCAATAGATGACTGTATCTCATTATTTTTTATCCAATCTTTATGCGTATATCTTGTTACTTCAAAATCCTCTATTGGATTAATTACTTCTTGTAGTACCTCTTCCTCATACTTATCCACCAAATCATCTCTCCCAAGCATGTCGGTTTTTATCTCAATTGGTATGTTGAGATATCTGTCATTAGGGTTGATATTAAATCTATACTTATTCACAATCGTCAATTATTGGTGCGTAAATTACACTATTATAATTATTTAAGTCTTTTTCCATTGGGGATAGTAAAAATAAAATACTAGTATATGGATAGTGGCATCCATTTATAAATGGGTAATTATATCCATTACCATTACTATCAATAAATCCGTACTGATAGATATCTCTCCATCTCCATTGATTCTCATACTTAGAAAAGAACGCATAGTCGGGAACTAAATCGACCTTGTCTTTTTCTCCCGTTTCTATATAATCAGAATATGTAGTAATTGGTATTTTATAGTGTGGTTTATATACATAACCATCCGGATTTGTATTTAAACTATTATTATCAAATATTTGAGGGTTATACGAGATTTTATGACTAATTTCACTCAATTCAGTTTCTTTATTTTCATATTCATTGTATTCACACATTGAACCCATAATAACGTCTCCCTTTTTTAAATCTTTGTTGTAATAAAAGGTATTACCGTTAGTCTCATACTCACCAAATGGTATATTATCTCGATTATTGTAATTATTAACTCCCCACCATTCATCAACATCATTACTAAGAAAGTTCATATCCCAACCAACTTGAATTCCAGTACTACTTAAATTAAATCCTAATGAAGGGTTATTAAACCAACCCATATAACCTTTATTAAGTATTGTCACATATAATTCTGTTATAGGTCTGTCTAAATTATCTTTTAACCCTTCAAGGTTTATATCTTCATCAAAAGATATTCCAACAGTCATTGACCCGTCCTTTATTGATGTTCTTTGTACATTATTAGGAGTTAGTCCTGAGTATTCTAATTTTTTCTTTACCGGAAATGGATTACTTTCAAATCCTAGTTTAGTTATGTCTGAATTAGTACTCTGAGTTAAAATTTTATGAGTTCTTATATAATATTTTGATGTTGTTTCACCTGTATTATTAATGTCTATAACTCTCCTAAAATTACCTGTTGCGTAATTACCAAATAAAGGGTCATCAAATCCGTAATTAAGAATCGAAAATACTCTTTTTTCGTTACCATAAGACTCGTCACCTAAACTATACACTTCAAAGTACCTTTTACCTGCAATTTCATTTTTAGTGTAAATCCAATCACCGATAGATAGATTATGGTCTACACCACAATAAAATGTTAATAAGTTTTTTCCTGATTTTTGTTTGTTTAATATGTAGTAAGGAACACCATCAGTCACAACAAAATTATTTACAGAAACACCGCCTTCAAAAATAACTTTGTGTTTCATCGATTGGTCTTCTTTGTTACTGTATCCATATGAAATATATGTAGTCCAATTATATGTTGTCGCACTCTTATTAATAAAAGTTAAATGTCCATCAATACCTCTAGTGCGATAAAAAGTAAATTCGTCATATTGTGGATAACCTTCCCATATTATCGACCCACTCTCTACAGTATTTACTTCATTTATGTAGTATAAACTATTTTTATATGGTTCATACTGTGTACCACCAGAAATTACATTATCAAATATATTAGTTATCTTACCGGCGATTCTAAATTTTTTAGACCTCTGTCTTTCATCATTAAATTGTTGTTCTAAATTTAGAATTTTTACCCTGTCACCCTCAACTTTATTCCTTTTATTTCCTTGTAAATCGACATTAATTTGTATATCAGAATTTGAAGAGCCGGCAAAACGGTCTTCACCTCTAACAATCCTAATCTCATGTGATTTTTTATTACTCATTCTAAATCAAAAATATATTTTTGTATGTATCTACTCATTGCAGTTTTTCCTCTTCTTAACCCAAAATAGAAATGGAACGGATTACCTACTTTAAAGTTTCCTCGGGCTAAACCATCCGATAACGCATCTGGTATTATACCTCCCGAAGAAGAGTCATCACAAACATTAGGACTATTAGTTGGGAACTCGTCTAATTCTGACCCATCAGAGTTTTTATTATAAATATAACCGAGACCATATCCCGCATTTGGTTTCATGTACTTACCACTACCATTAAAAAAGTCGTCTCCTTGATATGGTGATGCGTATACACATGACGTTTCCCATGTATTTTGTTCGGTACCAAACAGACCGTTGTCTTTTACTCTCCACATATAGTATGGTATTATCTGTGAGTTAGGGTATCCAAATCTATTAGTAGGCCCATCTACTTCTGTACCAAATGTTGTAACACCATCTGTTATTAATCTTCTATTTTGGGTATTTGAACTAAACCATATACCAAACCTATCATCAGCAACTGTAATACTGTCTTCGTAATTACCGTCTAAGTATGGTAAGACACCAAATTCACTATTAATACTTATCATTTGAGCAAAGTCACCATCAACACGAGAATCAAATGGATTAGTTATAAAATCTGCAAATGCAGTGCCGTCAGCTATTGTATCAAATTCTCTTGAGAATATCGCACCTACACTAGCGTCTCCTGCGTTTAATAAGTTTTCTAAAAAGTTTGAGTTAGCGAGTCTAGATACCGCAAATAGATTGATAATAGTAGATATATCTTTATAGGACGATGATGTTACTAAATCTACAAAGTATCCTTCAAATTCAGGTGAAAATGCAATTTCTTTAGTGAACTCATCTCTAGGACCTAATTCCATTATAGTGGTGGGACTCCATATGTTTTTCTTGTTTTGCCCAGTATAGTAAGACCTTCCAGGTTCTTGACCTACAAATTGATTACTTTCATCGTTGAATGGTGTTGACCTGTAAAAGAATGAATTAGTGTCAGTATTAAAATACACTGGTCCTTGATTTTTTCTGTTGTCCCAAAATTGTTGTGGGTCACCACAATAACGATATCTTCTAGGCTCATTATCAGAATTAAATAATGTTTGTTTTTGAAAAGCCGGCATATATAAAGTACCGTTTAACCAATTGTTTTGGAACATTTCACCTATTATACCCTGACATAAAGCATACATAAATCTTATTCTTGTTCTCCATTCAAAAAACAAAATTAAATCTCTAGGTATTGATAATATAACTCTCTTAATTACAAAATTATAACATCCATTCACTACTCTCTCAGAACCAGTCCACACTTGATTCTCACTTAAATAACACGGATTCTGTATGTCAAATTCATCACCTTCACCTTCGTAACATCCTAAGGGTACCATACCACCACAACTGAATGATGATATCACGTTAGACACTGTTTGGTTTGCATCTTCCAAATCATCTGCAGAATTACCACTGTCATCCGCGGCACCAACTACTTCACCACCCGCACCTGTAGTTATAACACCATCGTCACTAATAAAATATATTTTTTGAACATTGTTCATATGTAGAACATATCTTCTGAATGTTTTTCTATCTCCATCAAAATTTTCAAATACATCACCAGAGGGTAATCTATCTGACCTAAATACTATCTTATCGTGTCTTACCATATCGGTATACGGTACATCGTTTGGATATGTGCCGTCTCCATTACCTTCAAAGTTTTTAGGTAAGTACAATGAACATACTGAGGTTATTCTGTGTGAATTTTCATCAAGCCGTCTTTCTCTTTTATCTTCACCCGTACCGGTATAATCCGCCCATTGATATCCGCAACCTTCAATACCTCTTTGCATCCAAGGATTAAGTCCTGAATCGGGAAAGTTTTCTGACTCAACATTTGTCGCAAATTCACCCATATATCCAGTCATACGATTATTACACTGACCATCTAATGAAACATATTTATTAAAACTATAAGTTCTAAATGTCTCCCAATCAGACTGTTTTGGGGTGAATGTATATGAAGTATGATATAATCTATTTGATGGGTTCCAGTTGTTTCCGTCACCGTTTGTCCCTGAATTCCATGGTAAGTTAATTCCACCGACATTGTTTCCATCAAGTTCATAGTGTGGTGAGGGTGATTTATATGAACTCCACCACTCATCATCACTATCACCATAATTAGGCTGTATAGGTACATTCATATAATAATCACCTTCAACAACAATATTACTCACATATACATTCTCATCATATACACCCCAACCAAATAGTTTAGATAAATCATATCTCATTTTTTGTCTAGGCGTATAAACGTCAACACCTCTTACAAAGAAACCTACGACTATATTTTCCCAATCAACCGCGTGTTCAGTAGATTTATATGAAGACTCAAAACCATCTTCTAAATCAGAACCCAAACTACACCCATGTTTAGTTCTGTATCTCCTTACAAATTTATTAAGTAAACTATTTAATTCGTCATTTTTTAACTTAGTACTCAATTCACTAATTGTCATAGCAGTCAATACCTGAAAGTATTCAACACCACTTTTAAATGTATAGAAAGAAGTGGTTCCTGTTACTACTAAATTAGCATATCCTGTACCCTGTTGTCCGTTTACCTTTACATATGGTACAGGAACTGTTGTGTACCCATTAGGATTTCCATTCGTCTGACCTGTTATTGATGTGTTACCAAATTGGTTACCTCCTGGGTGAGTGTCTAAGTTAGGGTCAACAATATTGTTTAAGTCATTAAACGTCATTAAAGTACCCGTTTTAACTTCAGTACCTGGGTCAAACAAGAAGACATTACACATATCAGTCCACGGTGTGCCGTCTTGCGAACCAAACTCATCATTTACACACCTAACCTCTATTCTATTCGTTGTACGGAATCCTGTGCTATTCTGCATTGTCCAAAACAAACCACTATTACCGTTATCGCCGAAGTACATGTGTCTTCTATTCATCAAGTTAAGAGCTTGAGCCCATGTTGGGTTATACTGAAACTTCCATCTAATCTTATACCCATTATTACTGTCTGCTCCGAAATCTTTAAATACTGGATATATCGGTGATTTGTACCACTCTTTTTGGTCTTTGTCAGTACCTCCAGCTAATGAATCATTTTCTAAAATTAAATCTCGATAATAACCATTATCATTGTTGTTTTCACTTCCTGAACCAAGTATTTGTTGTTGCAATCTATACAAGTAAGTGTTTTGCATACCGGGGTAATAGTATGGACATTCGTAACTTGCGGCAGATTGTATTGGGTCATACTCAAAATTACTTATCGTAGTAGCGTCTAATAACGCTCCGAAAGCCATATCACTTTCTGCTTGTAATGCAGACTCTTCCTGTTCACTACTATTATCCGTTGGACTTGTTTTACATTCACATGCCTCGCAGTCAGGATATGACATCATAGGTAGTGCAATTGTCTTAAATGGGTTATCCTTCGGTAATGGCGTTATTGTTGATTTTTTACACTCTAAGTTTACCCCAGGTATCCAAGCAACCGCTTTACATAAGGCATAAATAATTCCATTTATTATTGCAACTATAATATTTATGATAATTCTTAATATCGGGTATATGAACGCCAATACATGAGCAATTATTATCAAAGTAACTAAAGGTACTGTTACTATACTAAGAAGAAAATTGAATAGAAATATGAATGGGCTATTTCTTCTAGACGCGTCATTTACTGGTGGTGTGTTGTTTGTTGAGCGACACGTATCATCGTTAATCTCTTTTATACCTAAATGTTTATTTCTATTAAATCCCCATTTAAATCTGTCAAGGTGACTCGCAATGGTATAAACTTTATTGTAATTAAATTCATAAAAACTATCATTACAATTTATTGCTGCGTCACTATCATAATAGTCATCCCAATTTAGTGAAAATGCGTATGATTTATTTCTCTTCTCCTCTGAAGGTATTTCATCAGTCGTACTACCTGACCATCCATGCTCTTTAATGTTTGGTACTAAATAATTAGCACGTAAAACATCCTCATCTAATCCTCCTTCATTCTGATATTTTATTTTAAATCTATACCTACCTTTTGTCGGTATACCGTTTTTGGGGTCGGGTGAAATAATTTGTTCTCCAAACTCATTAGTGGTGACATAATTTAAATTCATTGGTAAGTCAATCATCCACACCCCGTCACTATCAATCACATTACCACCTTCTTCTAATTTATATTCTTCAATGATTGGTCTCCCGCTAAAGTCAACGTCAATGGTTTGTCTCAAAGCTAATATTTGACCAGGTCCCGTTTCTAAATCACACAGTTTTCCTGACTTGTTTTTTGGTTTACAATTTGCCCTTAGATATTCATCTTTTACTGTGGAAAATATAGAACCCATAAAAATCGAAGTCGGGTTTATTTCAATTCCTTCATCTCTCAAATCAAAATCCGTTCTAGTAATTCCAACATCACATATATCATTTTCACCCCAAAAAGGGTAAACTTCAATTTCTTTAATGATATTTACTATTTGTGGTAAACTATTTAAGTCTTCACTAGACTTAAACTGTTGACCGTTAAATTGTGTTTTTACACCCCTGCCCATTCTTATTAAATCCGCCGGCCTTAATGAGAATTGACCTATATTAGATAAGTCCAAATCCATAACTACTTTTTGTTGACCTAACGGTACTCCAAAAATCATAAAGTCACCAGATTCATTAGTTTTGACAGTATACCTATAATACTTTTCATATACCTGTAAAACTTCATTTCTCGTTAAAACATCATCTCGACTTGGGAACGTACCTGTCGGGGTATGTCCTCCATATTCCTGTTCGTAAGGTAATAAATTATATCTGTACCCATCCTCATTCTTATCCGTTATCTTTTTATAAGGATATAAGGTGGATATTATAGGGTCCTGTTCATCAATATTGTCTAACGGGACAAAGATAGACACATTTACATTAGGTACACCAAAACCCCCATTAACCACAACTCTTCCAGCAACGACACCGTAGTCGGCACAAAATCTGCCATACAAATCTTCTTGCTTAAATTTTAAGGATAAAATTTCTAAGAAATCAAAATCTTGCTCGATGTTAATTCTTACTTCTTTATCAACACCAACTTCAGTTCTAAATCTATATGATTTGGGCATAAATTACTTTTAAGATAAATAGTTATTTATCCTAATTTTAATTTCAAAAAAATAAAAGTATATGGATGTATTATGAGAAGTCTACGTTCTTAAGTTGTTTGATTCTCACTTTGATGTCTTTTTCAGGAAATCTAATCTGATATATTTGGTTAGGTTGTGCAAAAATTGTATCATCAACTAACTCAATTTGTTTAGTATCATTATCAACGTACCTTTGGGATGTTTCAGAAGAGGAGTATTGCCCTCCTGTTTTGTTGTAAACCTTTAAATCCGCGAGTGTACTAACTCCCGGAATATCTTGAATAATTCTACGTATATCAGATATGTTTACATTCTTACCTAAGAGGTTTGTATTTGGTGAAAGATAAGAATTCACACTATTAACTATATTTGTTATTACTTGTCCCTGATTTTCTGTCGATGTCATTGCTACACTAAATTCAAATTCTAAGTCAATAACATTTGCACTTCTAATAGAAATATAATCATTTATCATCCTATAATTTGATAAATAATTCGCGATATTATCCTTTAATGTATTTGAAACATTTTCGGTCAACTTTCCGTTTGAGTCTAAAGAAAGAATTTCTATCTTTATTTTATTGTCTTCTTCAGTAATTGAAGCTTTAGCAGGTGCACCAAATCGACTAGGCATTGTTCTTATTAGTGAATTATAATCATTAATAGTCACTGCTCTTTTTTGTGCCGCAAAGTTATATGTGACCATATTTCTAACCTCTTCTGTTGTTGGTAGGTCTCCCCCTCCAATCGCTGCAGTAACATTATTACATCTTAAACTTTGTAATACGTTTTGATTAATATTTTCAGAAGGTCCATTTATCGAAAAGTTTATATTTCCAATTTGATTAATCGTGTTAACTCCGATATTTGATGAAGAACCACCCCCTACCCTGTACTTAACAAATATAGTAGTATTTGCCTTAACTGTTTTACCTAACGCGATATTATTTTGATAGTCCTGTAATCTTACGGGTATACCCGTTCTAGCAAATTCTGCCAATTGCTCATCAGCGGTAACTGTTGCACTACCAAACTGTACTCTACAATAACCTTTAGGTGTGTATTCTGAAATAAATCTATTTTCAGTTTCAATATACCTACCTACTTTAATACTTGGGTTGTCTGACGCTTTTGTTGGGTCTTCAACAAAAACTGTGTTTTCGGCTAGTGCGTCCACTTCATACCATTTATCAGGTGAAGTTATAAATTCATCATAAGTAGGTGGACTTGAGTATGAAATTCCATCTTTTTGTATTAAAGAAGTTATACTAATAACATTCTTTTCTGGTAAGAAAAATTCGTAGAAAGGTTTAACATCATTCGCATTAATGACTTTTTTAAATACCTTAGAGGTACCATTAACCATAACCTCCCTTTTGGTTATAGTATAATTAACTACTCTATTATTGGCATCAAAGTTTGGTATTTTAGTCCTATTAGGAAATCCTTTACTGTTATATTGAGTACTAAAGTCTATGTCATCTTGATTCTCAAATATCTGACCGGCACCTACAAATTGTGAACCTGAACGTATTATCCCTAGATATCTACTATCTTCTTGGTCTCCAAAAGCGGGCACTGTAATTGAGACATCTACCAGAGCTATCGACGGTCTGTTTCCTGGTATCTTAAGACCGTAAGTTCTCGCGATGTTATATATTGAAGACTTTTGTTGGGCGTATTGTAATACCGTTTCTTGAATACTTCTGTCAATATGATAATGTAAATTATCTCCGATAGCAGCATTTAAATCTAAAAATACTGAATAGACGGAAGCGTCATTAAAATTATCAATAAGTTCAGGGTAATATTGTTGTGTAAAATTAATAAGGTCCTGTCTTAGACCTTCAAAATCTCTCTCTGTATATGATATTTTACGATTAGCCATCTGTCTTAAATATTAATTATAATGAAATCTCTTGTATCAAAGGTACTATCTTTAATAGAATAGTCTATCTTTACTTTGGCGGTATACTCTTCAACCCCTTCACCCGCAGTTCTGAATATATCAAACATCTCGTAAGTAGCTTCTTGGTCTTGAACATTTAGTTCCCCTACAGGACTTTTATCGTCGTCAGTATATGGTTTAATACTAATATCGTTAATCTGTAAATTAGGAATATATTTATCACAGGCAACCTGAATATCTGATTTAATAGCATCAAATGTAGGTCCGTCCATTGGTTCGAAGATAAATTCGTATATTCTCGTCCCAAAGTCAGGAAGATAATATCTACTACCTTTTCTAGTGAGTATTAAATGAAGTAAATCGGCACGTATTTCTTCAGGTACCGTTTCAGTCAAATCCAGATAAGTACCTTCAGTACTTTCTCTGAATGGAAAATTTACTCCATATGTTTTCTTTATCGCCATATTAATAAATATGACTTAGAGTTATTTTATAAAAAAACCCGTGGTTTTCCACGGGTCTTTTTTTATCCTTCACATGCCACACATTGTAGGTCATTCAAATTTAACTTTTTCCTTGCGAATGCTTGTGCCGAGTTCATCGAATGTTGATAATACAATGTCTTCACACCTAACTTCCATGAATCAATAAGTAATTTATTTACATCTCTCGTTGGCATATCAGGTGATACCATCAAATTCAACGATTGTGATTGGTCAATAAAGTCTTGTCTGACCGCCGCTTGGTTGATAATCGACGCTTGATTTATTTCCGCAAATGTTCTAAACACATCTTTTTGTTCGTCAGTCAAGAAATTAAGGTGTTGGACCGAACCATCTTTCTTCTTAATCGTATCCCAAACTTCTTTTGTGTCTTTACCCAACTCAACTAATAGATTTTTCAGAACTGGATTCTTAATTGTAACTTTAAGTTTTGCCACGTCTTTCACATAACAGTTAGACCATATTGGTTCGATTGATTGTGAAACTTGTCCTAAGATAAATGCTGACGATGTTGTCGGTGCCACCGCATTTAAGGTAACATTTCTACGACCATAACCTTTAAGATATTCAGGTTCTCCAAACTTTTCTGCCAACTCAGCAGAAGCTGCGTATGATTTATCTTTAATCAATTTAAACACCTCTACATTGAGTTTTGCAGTTTCTTTAGTGTCAAAGGGTAATCCCTTCGATTGAAGTAGTGAATGCCATCCTAAAACTCCTAACCCTAACGCTCTTTGTCTCTTAGCGAAGTTGTAAGCCTTCTCCAAGTAGAAGAATGCTCTATTACCTTCAATAGAACCATCAGACTTAAGGTCTTCAATTTTAGTCAAGAATTCAGTAACTACAGCATCTAAGAAATATGTCATAGTCTCAACAGCGTCAGTATCTTTCCATTCGTCATAATGTAGAACATTCATAGATGACAACACACAGACAAAAGATTCTTCTTCTGAGTTATGAAGCGCAATTTCAGAACAAAGGTTAGAATTGTAAATTTTAGCACCTTTATCTCTGTACACATCAGGAGAGTTATTGTTCATAGTATCACTAAACATGATGTATGGATATCCAATTTCACCACGCCTCTGAATTACTTTAGCCCAAATCGCTCTCTTTTTTTCATCACCTTCAATCATTTCTTTCATGAAGTCGTCACTTACGGTTACTGCGTGTGTCAAATCTTGAATAGGAAATCCTTCCGTACCAATTTCAAGGAACTCCATAATATCAGGATGCTCTACAGGTAGATAAGGTGAGAAACGACCTCTACGTGTAGCTCCTTGTGAGATGTTATCAACAACACTCTCAAACAGATTCATAAAATGAACCGCCCCAGGGGCATGTCCGTTGTCAGTAATTCCTGCACCTCTTTCACGAATGTTACCAAAATAACCTGAGGTACCTCCACCCATCTTACTCATTTCACCAACTTCAGCTTGTGTGTACAAAATAGATTCGATATTGTCTCCGATATTTGAGCCAAAACAACTTACGGGTAGTCCTCTCTTTTTTCCAAAATTAGCCCATACAGGTGATGATAGTGAATACCATCCCTTACCCATGTAGTCATAAAATTTATCAGCGAATCCTTCGATTCCTAATATCTTTTCTGCATGGTCTGCAATTGTTCTAATTCTTTCAAGAGGTTCTTCACCCTCACTCAAATATCCTCTCCTAAGAAAGGTGATGGATTCTTCATTAATCCAATCAAAAGGTTTTCTATTTTCCATTTTTATGTTGTAGTTAAATTAAAATAAGTCGTTTGACGTAATCGATTTTGATTTCTTACTATAATTGATACTTCTCTTATTGAAGAAATCGGTATGTTTTGTTGTAAGTATCTCATCATCAAACCATTCTGTCGTTTCAAGTAATGGTTCGTTGATTGTGAAAATACTATCAATTCCAATCGAGTTTAATGATACATTAAATCTGTGTTTTATAAACTCCATTGTTTGTTTTTTAGTTAAAAAGTCTAAGTCTCCTTTTTCAAAAATCCAATTAACAATTTCAATCTCAGCGTCACACGCCTCAAGTGTTGCATCAATCAAATCCTCTACTAATTCATCTGTCCACCAATGTGGGTTTTCCTTCTTTATCAAGTTGACTAAGTCAAAACCAAAGCTAGCGTGAATGTTCTCTTCTTTAGAAGTCGCTTCAACAGCATTACTAATACCTTTTAACATATTCTTATGTTTATTGAATGACATAATAACTAAGAACTGAGAGAACAACGATACGTTCTCAATAAACATTGAGAATAGTATAACCGACTCAAAGTACTCTTTGTTCTCAACACTCTTAGAATTAGAAATAGACTTTTCAAGGTACTTAATTCTTCTTCTAATCGCCGGTACTTGCATTAAGTTTTCGAACTCCTTATTAAGACCTAACAATTGAATTAGGTGTGAGTAAGCGTCCGCATGTCTAACTTCAGACTCCGCAAATGTCGCTCCTACGTTACCAATTTCGGGTTTAGGCATTCTTTTGTAAATGTCTCCCCAAAATGTTTTCACCGCAATTTCAATCTGAGAAATCGCCAACATCGCTCTTTCAAGTGCAGTCTTCTCTTTTTCATCAAGGTGAACCTTAAAATCTTGAATATCTGAGGTGAAGTTAAATTCTGTGTGAACCCAGTATGAGTGTCTGATTGCATCAACGAACTCATTTAACTCAGGATAGTCATAAGGTTTTAGGTTAACTCTTTTTGAGAAGATATCTGGTCTATTCTTAGCCCTATATACTATATATTCTTTTGCAACCTCGTTAAGACCGTTATCCATGAGTTTGTTTTCTACCATATCATGAATATCATCTACGTGAGGTACTCTTTCTTTATTATTTCTAAACAACGCCTTAGTCGTGATACGTGCGATTTTTTCAGCCATTTCTTCATCTACTTGGTCTGTACTCTTCATCGCCTTCAAAACTGCAACTTCAATTTTTTCAGTTTTAAAAACAACTTTATCACCACTCCTTTTTATAACATAGCGCATATCTTTCTCTACTTTATTCATTAGATTTTCCATCTTTTAAGACAATTAATTAAGATTTATTTTCTTTTTGTTTCCTTTTCTCAAGAAGTTCACGGATTCTTTCTTTGTTTTTCTCCTCCTTTTGTTCTTCAAGACCAAGGAACGTAACACTTTGTTCCGTATCTATTTCAATCATTTCATTGTCAAACTTACAGTTTTCAAATACAATTCCGTCTTTACCGATACGTGACTTAGTAATTGCTATCGTAGCGAGATTCATTTCTTTTTGTTGTAACGATTTCGCTACTGAAATAATAACGTGACCAACCTGTGCCTTTTTAATTGAACCCCCCATTTGGTCTGTAGTAACAACTTCAGAAGAAATAGAACTTCTATTACCTTGTGTTGCCGTCCAACCAACTAAGTCTAGTTCGTGACACATAGCCTCGAAACCTCTCATTACTGAACCCTCACTTTTCCATTCATCACCTAAGTTCTTATCAGGTACAACACAATCGATATAGTCTAAAACAACCATATCAACTTTAGTACCTTCCGCCATCATCTTACGAATCTGATTCTTAATCTGATTCATAGTAAGTGTATCTGACGGTAATTTTTTAAGAACTAACTTATTCGGTGCATTTTCTCTGATTTCCTGAACTTTGTTTAAAACTTTGTCTTTGTGCATTGACAGTAAATCGGGTGCTATTTCAGTCCATAGAGTAAAATGCTTCCTTTGAATAATCTTAGGGTTGTCCTCAAAGAAAATTTGAAGAACGTTGTATCCTAAGTTGAATGCGTGATTTGAAATCTTTGTAAGGAAAGTAGATTTACCAACACCCGTTGGTGCCAAGATAACTCCTAACTCACCCTTAGCAATTCCACCTTTAAGAAGGTTGTCGATACCTGGTATCCCCATAGGGATTGGATGTCTGAAATCTTCTTCTAGTACCTCTTCGAGATTTGCAAAAACCTCTGCAGTACCCGTATCCACTTCTCCAACTTGTAAAGCGTCTCTTACCATTTCCTCCAAGTGGTCGTAAGACTCAAAATCACCTTTATCGATAATTTTCTGAGCCTTAGTCATAACCTTTTGTAACTCTTGTTGTTTACAGAACTTCAAAGCCTTTTCCTGTACGAAAGTTTCACCTTCACCAGGTGCTTCTTTTACTTGTTCCATCATATCAAGAGTCATCTTTTGTGCCATTGGAGAGGCAACTTCTGACTTGATTAGTTGTTCAAGAGTATTATACGAGGGTGTATGCTCGTACTTTTGGTAATACTCTTTGAGAATTTGCATAATCAACTTAAAATACTGATTATCAAAGTATTTGGGTTCAATCACATCAACAATAGAAGTCGCAAAGTCCTTATACAGAACGATGTTATTTAATAGCTGAATTTGAAAAGTATTTCCGAGATATCCGAAATTTTTTTGATTCGACATGTTGATTGCGATTACTAATAATGTGTCTTAATAAATATGTTTAAGAAAGGGTATATTCCATATAATTCTGTGTCAATTTGTCAGAAGAAAAAACTTCAGTCAACGACTTCAGAATGGACTTTAAATGGGGTCGCACATCTACAGTGTACCGAATTTTGGGAGGATACTTCTTACCATCCCAACCGCGATGTAGGACAATATCATCATTATACTTAACATAAATGTTAAACGTCTCATCACCATCAGTCATAGATGTCTCCAAGATTTTTGGGTCTACCATAATTTGATATTGGTTCTCCAACATATACCAAACTGTTTTTGCTTTCAGGTCACCATGAATCTTTTCGTAGATATCATTCACAGTGTCTGCTAACTCCATACTAGATTTTGCTTCTCCATTGTACCCCTTAACGTTATAGTACCTTTGTACAATAATGTTGTCGTTCAATGTGAGTAGAAACTCCATCTTCGTAATGTCATTTTTTTCTTTACTCATAGTTTTGTTTTTTAATTAGTTTTTCTAAATCTTCTTTTTTCTTTTCTTGTAAGTTTCATAAAGGGTGTCAAGAAATACACCCATGCATTGTCTGTTTTAGGTAAGTACTTAAAAATCCCGTCATTCATCATCATTCTCATAAGATTTTGATATCCCCGACCTTCGGGGTCAATATCTTCTCTATAATAAAGTTCAACGAGTTCCCTTGCTTCATCAGTCAACAAAGGTAAGGATAAATCTACTAAACTTTTATTAATGACATAGAATTCTTCACCATACACCCCCCTTTTTGTTTTACCTGATAGTAAATTCTGTAAAGCTCTGTTGTCTTTGTCATTTTCGTGTAGTTGTTCACCTTTCTGTAAAATATCGTCAACACTAACGACAGAATCAACTATCTCAGGGAAAAGTTTTACAAATGTTTTTTCTCCAAAATAGTATATACCGTCAATATTATCAGACTTATCTCCTGATATTATTTTAAATGTTGTAACATTCTGATGAGGTATAGAAATGTCTTTAAGTTTTACCTTATCACCAAACTTAATCATTTGTTTTTGTGACGGTGAATACACCTGAACCTTTTCTGAAATAAGTTGAGTTAAGTCCTTATCCGCGGAGAATATTGTTTTGTTTTCATCTTCAGATATTTGGCAGTAATACGCTATCATATCATCAGATTCGTTACCATCAACAACAACTTGTCGTATAAACATCTCTTCCAAATATTCTTTGACCCTCTTTTGTTGCCAATCAAAAGATTGTTTTTGAATATCATTTAGTCTGTTATAACGACGATTCTCTTTGTATTCAGGAAATATCTTCTTCCTTTGGTTTGAGTTGTCATTACCGTCCCAAAAAACAATAACCTTATCGTAATTGTATTCAGATATAAAACGTCTAAGTGTATTCACAAAGTGGTAAATTCCACCTATATGATTACCCTTATGGTAATATTCCCGAACACCATGATATCCAATCTTAAACAGATTGTTACCGTCTACTAATAAGGTTTTTGTCACTTTGTTTTACTTATGTGGTTACACTATCTTCTTCCAACTTGAAGTCACTACCTGTCCCGATAATATCTTTCCAATACTCAGAATATTCTGACTTGTACTTTTCAATAGACTTTTTCTCTTCTGCCGAGTCTTTACCCGCCAAGAAACCATGTGCCGTTACAAGAATTCTACCGTCCTCATATCCCAATCCATTGATGTGGTTTTTCATAACCGAGACTTTTGTCCGACTTGCGAACTTTACTTTTCTCTTATCTTTAACCGCAGTAATCTTAGTAGTACCCGCATTTTTCTGATTACCAAACAAGAACACCATAGATGAATTCAACCAAATAGCCTCTCCGCCTTTTGCTTTAATCTTGGGTTGTCCAAAAGGATTGTCAGGAAGTTCTACCCAAGGTTGATTAACAATAACCAACGTATTTTCGTGTTTAGAGTCAGACCTGCGTGAACCTGAGATTCTTTGGTTGATTCCCATACCAATCTTGTCGGCTAAAACCGCAGCATTGTGCTGTTTACCTCCTTTACCATCATATGTCATCTTACATGGTACAGAACCTACAGAATCCCAAAGGAACAAAAGGTCGTAATCTAAATCACCTTTTTCTTGAGCATCTAACAGTGAGTTGATGTAATCAGTAATCTGTTCGATATATTCAAAATTGTTATTGAAGATAAAAAATCCGTCCCAATCTAACTCTCCAGTCTCCTCATCAACAACCTCTTCACATTCAAAACCCATAAGTTTTGCGTGGTCAAATGACCATTTTTGTTCAGTGATAATAAACACAGGAAGTATACCTCTTTTTTGAGCATCAACCGCCGCCTTTACCAATGCCGTTGTTTTTCCCGTGTCTGAGTGACCCAAGAACATATTAAGGTGACCCATAGCAGGACCAGGTACTCCTACTGCATCTAAAAATTCAGTACCCAAATCATAAAATCTCTGAGGTTTGAATTTTGCAGAAGAAGAAAACTGCTTCTTTATGTCTTTAAATGATTTTTTCTTAATTGCCATTGTATTTCGTTTTTTTCGTTACGAAAATTTCGTAATGAGAAAGATAGGGAAGCTTTTAAACTCCCCTATCTGTAGTTTTGTTTTTGTTAGAAAGGAAGGTCTTCGTCGACTTCCATTTTTGCTTGTGGGTCCTTAACTGTATCAGCCGAACCTACAGTTGCAGTTTCAGTTGTGGTAGTTGTAGTACCACCAATAGTTTCGGTAGTGTCATCACCATAGACGAACTTCTTAAGTTCAGAATCCCATACAGGTGTCTCTCCTCGTGCCACTGCTTCGAGGTACTCAATAGGACGCTGAGCATAAACGTCAGACCATGTCATTTCATCTTCAACCCACTCTTTCATCTGTGTATCGTCAACACTCAAAGGTGCGGGGTCATCATACATAATTGTTTGTACTACAGTGTACTCAATACCTGAATTAGTCTTAGACTTAGAAAGTTCAACAATCAAGTCACGTCCTTCGTTTGCGTCGGTGATGTCACCCTTTGCTCTCCAAATCGGAATGATTTTGTCGAGGATACCTTCTTGCTTGTAGTTGTCCTTAAATCTCCAAAACTTAACTCCGTCTTCTTCATTATCACGGTCAATAACCTTAACAATGTAGAATTTACGAGGGCGATATTGCATCGCCAACTTTTTATCAGACTCCTTTCCTGTAGACATAAGTTCTTCGTAAACTTCTGTCAAAGGAGAACGTTCTCCATCATTTTTACCTGGGTCGTAGAGTTTAACCCATCGTCCATCAACTTGGACTTCGTGGAACCATACCTCCTTAAAAGGTGAAGACCCATCGGGTGTTGGAAGGATACGAACTCGTGATTGTCCTGATTTCGTTCCTTTAGGGAGATACGTAGTAAAATACTTCTTAAGACGTTGCTCCTGTGTCATACCGTCACCGCCACCGCGAGACTCTGTGTTTTTTTCGTACTGTGCTAGTACTGCGTCGAGTGCATTTGCCATTTTTGTTTTTCTTTTATTCGTTAAAATTTTATCTGTTACTCAGGATAAAATATAACATAGAAAACCACTAAGTCAAATGAGATAAAAGAAAAAAGACCGTATTAACGGTCTTTTTTTATTGTGTAATATCAGTACGAATAACTAGTATACTGTCCATATTTGGGTGTTTCTCAATTATCCATGTCATACCGTTCCAATCGGTCCATTCTTCACCGATTTTAATTGTACCTTCCCAATACCTAACAGGGTATTGTCCGTCCCAATAAGTGGGAATCATTACATCGAATCCATATTTACTAGGATTCTTATATACTTTAGTTGGGATTATATTATAACATCCCGTAAATAAAAGTATTGTTAGTAAAAAATATAGTTTATAACCTTTCCTCATCTTCAAATGGTTTATCAAAAGATTTTTTGATATCACCATCAGAGTAGTTTTCAACATCATCAGAAGTTAAAACATATTCATTCTTACCTGTTTGTTCTAACTCATCTTGTTTGTCCATAAAGAAATCAGTTAATTTTTGATTGTAAGGATAGCTGTCAAGACTCCTAAGTTGTAACTTTTCTTCGGGTGATTTTTGTCTGTATTTTTCAACTTTTTGTTCTAAGTCGTTAATCTTATTTAAAATTGTATCCATCTCCCCTAATTTAGAAGTTAGGTCTTCTAACTTACTAAACATAGTATCCATATACTCATCTTGCTTGTCTGATATTTCTTTTTGAGTGGTAACTAATTCTGTTACATCTAACTCCTCAGTTCCTCCCTCATCAGTTATTTCCTCAGAACCTTCATCACCAACAACTTCGACATCAGGGTCATTTTCAACATCTACAGGTTCAGGTACTTCATCAACGTTTTCTTCACCACCTAAATCATCTGCGATATCTCCCTCTCCCTCATCAGGTAATGGTGGTAATTCATCACCAACCTCTTCTTGCTCATTGATATAATTATTAATTTTATTATATCTCTCTATTTCGTTAATAATCTTTTTATCTATAGACATTGTCGTAATTTTTTACCCGTTTAATAGTGTTTTATATCCCTGAGTTGTCTCGACTTTCATAGTTCTATTAACTCTCATAGTATTGTCAACTCTTTCTATTAGACCATCTCTCATTCTTACTGTATAACAATCACCAGTATCTAAATCACAAACTTCTTTATACCCATTACCGTTATCTCTTTCAGTAATACGTGTGTCTTTTTGTAAATAATCGTCTAATAATCCTTTGATATTCATAACTTATGTTTTTATATAAATATGTTTATTACTGAGAATATTCAAACTTCTCCTCTATTAACTACTGATTTGAATATTCCTAACCATTGTTCATAGTTTGATTTGAATTTTTCGTCCGTATTAATCTTATATTTTACGTCATCAACTATTTTTGACGCACTTCCATTAATAGTTGGATTTGAGTATACATTACTCATATATAAATATGTTAATGTTTTTGCCTTTTCATCAATTACGGTACCTTGCTGTAAGAAGTCGTATATTGAGTCAGCCATAGGACCTAATGGGTCGTAAGTTGCTTTTGCGAAATCGAGTGCCTTGTCTAAATTCTCAAAAGCAGCAATAGTGACAACACTTTCACCATTTTCTACACAAACTTGTGAATTAAAGAATTGGTCTCTGTTT
>Ga0213862_10000116_pt1 | contig 32449 bp, 29 predicted proteins | sample PICome_7_FD_160092 | JGI IMG/M metagenome (GOLD analysis project Ga0213862, IMG submission 160092) | Coastal seawater microbial communities near Pivers Island, North Carolina, United States - PICO266 | ecosystem: Environmental > Aquatic > Marine > Coastal | place: USA: North Carolina... | reverse complement strand
GTGCATCTGAACGATTTAATTGCTGCGTGCTCTCGTCATAAACACCATTTCCAATTACAAAAGCCCTATTGTTTAAGCTCCATTCATTTTGAGCATTATTGTCGATTGTATTTGCAGACCCAATTGCAGTTGTTGCATAGCCGTCAGCATATGAGTTATTGCCAAGTGCAATGCTTTTCGCCCCAATACTTTGATTAAATAAACCAATTGAATACGAATAGTCACCAGACGCAATGTTGTTTTCCCCAAATGAACCTGCACCCAGCCCCGATGTTAAGTTATCATTTCCAACAGAAAAAGATTTGCCTCCAGAGGATTTATTTCTCCTTCCAATTACAAATGAATATGAACCCAGAGCTTCATTTTTGTAATATGGAGTGCTTAATTGAGGGTCATACTCTTCGCTTGCTCCATATCCAATTGCAAAAGAGTTTGCTCCTGAAGCTATTGAATTTCTCCCAATAGCTGTTGAAGTATTTCCACTTGCTTCTGTATTAGCTCCCAATGCTGTTGAATCATCCCCACTTGCTGTAGTCTGTGTGCCTAGAGCCCTTGAGCTACTTCCGCTTGCTGTGCTTGAATGTGATTGTATGCCAGTTCCACTTGTATCATTAAGATACCAAGTAGCAGTATTAGATTGAGCAGTTAGCGTTAGTGTAATTAAAATAGCAGATAGTGAGAGTATAGTTTTCATTGTATTATTTTAAGAAAACTAAATTAAAGAACTAAACCATAGGCATATCTTCTTCTTTAAGTTCAGCTACTTCAAATCCTCTTAAGTAGCTAAGAGATACACTTAACTTAACTGTCCATTTTAATTTAGTTATATTTAAAAATTCAATTTAATAAAATGAAAAACTTTAAAACCGTCTTGATTGTAACATTAATTCTTGATGTTATTCAATTTATCCCTTTAGTATTGGTAAAAATGGGAGGTGATATCAAAAATCAATTTATAAGCGACTTTAATATTGAAGGGTTAGCAATTAGTGCTCCAGCCCTTGAAGTTTTGGATATTATGTTATATATCTTTGGATTTATTTATTTAGGCACAATACTTTCTGTTCTATACACTCTCAAATTGAAAACTCTCGAGGGATTAAAATCTGCAACTTTCGTATTATTTATAGTTCACTTATTTTGGACTTTGCCAGACTTTGTAACTCTATTAAGTGGTGGTTCTTCTCATCCTCCAATTATTATTATGATATTAACTTTAATTCCAGTTATTGGACTGTATTATGTTTCACAAAAGGGAGAGTTGAAATCTTAAGAACTAAACCATAGGCATATCTTCTTCTTTAAGTTCAGCTACTTCTAATACTCTTAAGTAGGTAAGGGATACGTTTAAAGATGAGTGTCCCATTGCTCTTTGTAGCTTGTGTAGAGACCCAGTCCTTCGGTATATTTCTATTGCTCCAGAGTGCCTAAACCAGTATGTACTACTAAAACTCAAGGAACCTTTTGGTCCCATTGATTATTTTAAACCTGTTATTACCAAGGTTCCAGCCCAATTTTCTTTTTCGTCAACACGCCAAGATTGTATATTTTTAAATCCTACTTTATCAAAAAAGTCAATCCAAGTTGCTATGGGGAGCAGTTGCATAATGGAAACCCCACAGTCTTCGGGCCAGGAATGTGAAACCGTATTTTCTTTATAAAAATCAAGCCCCACAATTAGGCGCCCGTCTTTTTTTAGCCAGTTTATATACACATTGGCTATAAATGCCTCTGGGTCTGAAAGGTAGTATACTACCTCCATGGAATGTACAATATCTACCTTTTCATTTGGAGACCAATTGCTTAAATAAGCATGATGGTATACTCCTGCCGGGTCAATAGACAACGCCTTTTCAATCATCATTTGCGCACCATCAACACCAGAAGCAGACAAGCAGCCTTTGAGTGATTTTACTAGACGTACAACCCAGCCGTTTCCACATCCAGCATCAATAAAGGTGAAGCTCTTTTTATCTTTTAGGGCATATTCGAGCATGTTGTTAACGGCCACCTCATGCCCTTTTGCCATACGCTCATCTCGTCCAGCTGCAGCCCATTCACTAAATACAGTTGTTGGTATTCTTTTCATTTATCTTATCAAACTAAAATGGCCAGTAAACATTCTGCCATCTTCTAACTTTACTCTAAACCAATAATCATCCGCAGGCATTGGGGTGCCATTATACGTGCCGTCCCAGCCGAGACTATTGGGGGGGATTTGAGCCAACAATCTTCCATGTCGATCAAAAATATAAATCAATGACTGTGACTGGAACACACCATTTACGCCTGAAATTTTCCAATTATCGTCTTTGCCATTGCCATTTGGCGTAAAATAAAGCGGATAACCAATTACCGAGACAGCAACACTTTGTATACCACACCCATTTTTGTCTCTTACAGAAATGTAGTGTATACCAGCGGGGACGTCTTCGAAAATTGGGCTGACTTGAAAATTACCCCCATCTAGCGAGAAATCATAATCACCAACACCAAGTGCATCGGAGTCTGTTAGCACCTCAATTCTGTTTCTACCATCACTAGTCAAATCAAAGACGATTAAATCGTCAAGTTCAAATAGCGGAAATTCAGATTCAGTCACTACAACACTTCGGACGGTCTCACAGCCTGACAAATTATCTGTTGCAGTAACGGCATAAGTACCCCCTTTAGAGATACTTATTTCCTTAAAGGGCTGTGAAATAGTAGTGCCGTCAATTGTCCAAGCATACGTATAGCTCCCCCCCTCATTGGTAATTGTAATGACATCGTTACCCAAATTGGTACAGAATATCTGATCTTCGGGTAAATCAAATGTTGGATTAGGGGTAACAACCAAATCAGCAACTTTAATACGCCCTAAACATTCAATTTTAACCCCTATGTCTTGAACACCAACCCATAACTCTTGTTCTTTTATGGGGGGATTAACAATCAGAGGCTTAGTAACATCAATAGCATTTCTTCGAAAAACAGCATCTAACTCATTCTTGTAAAAGTTGATTTCTACTGTCGGTACATTGTAGTCCGGGTCTGCAGCTAATAATTCCGCTCTAATATCATTGAAAATTGAAGTATCAAAAGTTCCAATTACTTGAGTATTTGCACTTTCATCAACACAATCGTAAAAAGTTAAGGGGGTAAAAGACGTTGGGACATTGTTTGTTCCGACAGTAAAAGAAACGCTTATAGGCTCTCGTGGCCCCCCAGCAGCAAACACATCATCAAAACGCTCACAAAGGGAATTATTGTCAATGATTTTTATATAAACATCTTGGGCCGATACACCAATAGGCACAACAAAATTTTCATAGTCAATCACGGGGTCAGTTAGGTTAGCATCTAAATAAAATTCAAATGTTTCATTGGCATAATTTGTAGAAAACACATCTACAAGACTGTTGAGGTTGTATTTAATTTGACCATCAGTTTCACATTGCTCAACTTCTATTGTTGAAATGAGCGAAGTGGGCAGCTTGTCCACAATCACTTTAAAGGAATTGTCAAACCTAACACATCCTGTATTAGGATCTTCTATGCGAACAAAAATTTCTTTTTCACGGCCATCTGTTGCTTGCGTTGTATAAGAAGTAATAGCTCCAAAATTATTTTTGGCATCAATTAATGATTTGTGATAGCTTATGGCGAAGGCTGTACTTGCCCCCCCTAAAGCTGTCAAAATTTCATTGGTTTTAACTGTCAAGTCAAAAGTATGCTCTCCGTCTTTGTCATTCCCTACGGAATTGTCATCACAATCGTGTAAGTCATCAATGGTTATTTCTTCGGGGAGATCATCGACATTCAAATTAAAGCTTCCAAAGCCTTCAGACATACAACCTGTGTTGGTATTAGCTACTCTGAAAAACAGCTTTTGAGGGTTTACCGTGTTGGTAAAGGGCACTGTTGTTGAGATGCTATCAGCAACAGCAGCAGTTTCGCTATTATAATAAAAGACATTTCGGTCAACAAAACCCTGTAACATGTCTTTTCTTTGTTGGGCTAGATCAAAGTCAGCCTCATTAATGTTAGTGCTGTCCCCATCTAAATTATTGTCACAAGCTGTGATATCGCTGGCAGGTAGTATTGTTGGCAAGTCATTAACGGTTATGGTGATCTTGTTTTCACAAGTCACCCCATTTATTATAACTTCATAAAAATAGGTTGTTGTAACTAAAGGAAATACTATAATGCTGTTAACAGCCTCGTTTGTAATTTCTGTTTTGACACCGCCTTCTTCTTGCTTGTGCCATTTAACACTAGAAACCCCTTCAAACTCAAATATGGGCCAAGAATTTCCATTACCAACGGTATCAGACATGTCATTCCACACTATTCCAGAATTACCAAAATCAAATTGCGCATAGTCTTCTTGTTTGTCTTCTATACCAGGCGTAGCAGGATCTAGAATACCATCACCATCGGAATCATTGGGACCTCGGTTGCTATCATTTGGCTCATTATCTCCCCAATTTTTATAACTTGTAGCATCAATAATTCTGCCATCTAACCATACCCAACCCTCATCTACTTGCCCATTTTTTAAAGCTTCAACTTGCCTAAGGCCCAACCAAAAATGGTTGTTCTGAGGGGCCCCCGCATAACCTCTTCTTTTTAACTCATTGTAAACGGCATTTTCTTCGCTTATAGAATTAATTACATACATGGACGCACCAGACCCCAAAGACTTGATAAGGCTTTTGGCCGTTGTCCATGGCATGGGATCTTTTTTTAGGAAATAATGTGAACCCTGATAACTTAAAAACTTTTCGTAAGTCGAGTCAAGCCGGCTCTCAAATTCAAAAACGGTTTGTGGTACTCCTGTTGCAGTAATAGTTATTGGGTCCCCTAAACAAACAGTATTATTTGGATTAGAGGAATTGAGCTTAGGACTTGCAACAATAACATTTGTTACAGATCGAATGGGACTTTCTGCACCAGTGCTATTGACAGCGCTTACAAAATAATCTTCACCATCAACAAGTTGAGCAGTGTCAGCAAGTGGAGCTCCTCCAGTTTCATTTTCGTAAATATTTATATCATTTCTACCAATGGCCGCCTTTAAATCGGAAACTAATTTCACATCAGCAGCTAAGCCTGAAAAACAAAAAGAATAGACGCGATTAAGTATAGGGATTGATGGAATAGCGAGAACGTTTAGTATAGCCTCACTAGATGAAGAAGTACACAAATAGGAATCCGAATTAATCAAAACAGATATTTTTTTCCCATCTAAAGAAGTGTCAGTTGTGAGTATCCTAAGCGTTTTTCCATTCAAAGAAATATTGAATGTACTGTCGTTTGTTATAGGTACACCATCGATCAGCCATTGAAAAGTATTGGCATTAGCTGTTTCGATAGAAAATTGGGCTGTATCGCCCTCAGTTATAGTCGTTGTTAGGGGCTGAGATGAAAAACTTGGTAGTACAGCCGGCGGTTCCTGGAAGTCATAAATATTATTGTTGTCGTGGTCTCGAATAGGGTTAGTATAGTCATAATCAGTATAAATTACACGCCCTCTTATATCAGCCGTAGGGTTTGCTATGGTAGGGTCGTAGAATATAGGGCTTGTCCCTGCGAAACCATCCCCGTCGGGATCTTCATATCCACCTTCAATGGCATCAGAACACATATCTGCATCGCTGTCAGAATCTAAAAGATCAGGGATACCATCTCCATTACTAAAAGTACTATCCGTATTTAAAGCGAGATCATAAAATGAAATTAAAAAAGTTAATTTTCCGCTGTCAGTCAAATTATTTAATCTGTGGCTAATAGTGATATCTGAAATCTCATTGCCAACCACTGTAATATCACTTGCCCCGCTTACAGAGGGATTAAATTTCCCAAGGATTGAATTATTGGTATAATAAGCCACTCCAGACTCAAATCCACCGTCATAATCAGTATCAACAAAAAAATCATTTTCAATATTTATAAGAGAAATTGTTTTATTAGTGTCTGAAGTTTGAATTTTTATAATTTCATTATCGACACGCGATGAAGCATCTGGAAAAGAAATTTGAATATTAGACGGTTGACTAAAACTAAGTTTATAGTCATTTTCTGCAGACACACTAGCAGGGATTGTAATTGTTATTGAACCTGTATTGCCACCTACTATTGTACTGCCTGATGATAATGAAACGGTACTATTTACAGAATATCCAGACGGCAATAAAACGGATTTATCTGTTGTTGTTGGAACTCCAGGGTTATAAGGATCACTTAAATTAAAAACAAAATCACCCCCAGATTCTTCGCTATCAATAACGCCATCATTATCTTCATCTAAGTCTAGATTATCAGGAATGCCATCACTGTCATTATCTTTTGGGCAATCTCCAATATATGCCGGATTTGAAACTAGGGCATCAGAAACAGCACCACAAACAAACACTCCCCGCAACTGGTACCATCCAATTTGCGAAGGAGTTAATGATTTAATATTTGTGGCAGACGTAATCTTCTGCCATTTAGCCGGATCCTGTTCAGCATCTGGGTTATACCACCATTCAAAAGAGCTGAGACCGCTAACACCGCTTGCATTTAATATTAGGTTATTTTGAATACATGATCCAAGGGCTACAAGATCTACATTAAAAACAAACTCTGGAGCAGATTGAAACCCCGAATAAAATCCTCCCGAAGTGGAGGAACCTCGGTATGTGAAGTAAGAAACATATAGTTCGCCAGTACTATTTACATTATATAAACGCTGATCAAGTCCAGAAATTCGATAAGTAACATAGTTTGGATTCTCTGTAGTTTGAGCACCGCTAAGCAAAGATCCATTTAAAAACACATCTTTTCCATCTTCTGCGACAATCCCAATGCCTCCATTTTGAATATTAGTAGGGCCAATTTCATTAATAAATGGAATGTTATTGATTTCGCCTTTTGCAGCACAGTTTAAGGGTGGAACTACAAACAACCCCTGATTTGGTTCAGGATTATTCGAAACAGTCCCATTATTATTATAACGTATACCACCTATTGCTTGAAATGCCATGACAGGACCTGAAGTAACTACATACATGTTATCATTATTGTTATAAGCATCCCCTTCTATTACAGCATAACCCCCTGTAATTGTAGTTACAGGTCCATTATTAGCTCTGTAAGTTGTGCCAGCCCCTATGGGCACCAAAATAATATTTTCTATTTCGTAATAAGGGGTGGCACCCACATCCACATTTTTGACAGATTCACCTCTTATAAAAATAAATTCCTCACCTGCATTTTCAGTGCCAACCAATTGATCTATTCCATAGTCATGTCCTCGACCAATTCCGTTAGTGCCTGTAGTACTACCCGAAAGTACGACGACATTTTTATTTGATATTAATTTACCACCAATTAGACCATTGAAATTATTAGAATTTTCAGGTGAGCGTAAAATCCCAACATAACTTTCATTTTTATCAAGAGTTAGATTTACAGGATATGAACCGCTATAATTATCTAAGACTACTCCTTTTGGAAAATCAACAGTTATTTCAGTTCCATCTTCAATGGCCATGACTGAAAAAAAGCTGTTAAAGGCCGTGTTTCCTGTGGAGATGTCATTCACAAATCCACCAAATAAAAAGGAATTACTAAGCGCTGCTCCTCCCTTTGAAACAATAGCTCCTGCTTGTGCTTCGCTTTGAAGGCGAACAGATACATAAATAGGCTTTTCAGCCTCAATAATATACCCCTTATCACTAAGAATATCTGCTCCTAGGGACTCAGGAATTACTAATTGCGTACTCCACTTCCCAATAGTATTATTATTTCTTATATCAAAATAATCGGGGTTACTATTTGAGATTGTTTTATAAATGTAATCTTTTCGCGCAGCTCCAATTGGTTTTATTACAACAGTGATTGGATTAACACTTGGAGTTGAAATATAAATAAACTGGTCATCTGGTTCACTGTTTGGTATTTGAGTAGTCACTGATATAGGGGGAATGTAATGTACCTTGCTTAGCTGTGCAAATAAAGCCTTAGGCAAGCACAAAAAAAAAGCAAATGCCAAAATCGGCACAATGTTATGAAGAAACTTTAGCATAGGTTTATGTAACTTGCACGAATGTAATGAATTCTTTACGTGCCAAATAAAAAAAAAATATTCAATATATTATTTAGGTTCTTTTTGATGCTTGTAGTGATAGCGCCAGCAACAGCAACAGCACAATATCGCATGCCCATATATAGCGACTATCTCACTGATAATTATTATATACTACATCCAGCTATGGCAGGCGCCCATTATGGTGGAATGAAGATCAGGACCTCTTTTAGAACTCAGTGGATAGAGCTTGCAAACGCCCCATCATTGCAAACATTAAATATACACACAAGGGCAGGTGATAAATCTGGGATTGGAGGTATGTTTTTTAATGATAAAAACGGCTTTCATTCTAATACAGGAATTCAAGCAACTTATGCGCATCATATAAATTTTTATAGATCACAAAATGAAATAAACCAACTCTCATTTGGTTTATCGGTCGGCGGCTCTTTTCATCGACACGATCAGACCGCTTTTTCCCCTTCCTCTGAGTCAGTCATAAATGGAGAGCAAGTTAATAGTTCAAGTATTTATATGGATGTTGGCATTATGTATAATCTAGTCTCTTTTTATACTCATCTCACTATACAAAACCTAGTTTTTCAAGGCATGAATGTCGGTGACCAAGTGTTGCTCCAAAGCCCTATGCGATTTTTGGTGTCTACAGGAAACTTTTTTGAAATTACCCCCAAGTGGGCCTTGGAGCCCTCGCTTTTGGCTGACTATGTGCAATATGTCGACCGACCTAACCTAGACATTAGTCTAAAATCACACCACAGTATTCGTCAAACACAGTTATGGTTGGGCACTTCTTACCGAAAAGGACTTACCGATACCCAAACCAAGAGTGCCCTTGCAGCTTATAGTGAATCATTTAACCAAGTAACCCTTTTAACAGGCATAAAACACCAAAACTGGGTCTTCTCATACGCATACACTGTTGGCCTTGGAGATATTATAATAAACAATTCGGGCTATCATCAGCTTACAATTGGGATAGATTTTCTTAGCGAAAAATATCGCCCAACCGTGATACGAGGAATTCTGTAGCTTTGTAATATGAGAACGTATTCTTCCTTAATCATACTTTTTCTTTTTTTTGGGACACTACAAAACACTTATGCGGAGGCGTGGGGCAAAACAGGGCACCGTGTAATTGGTGTGATTGCCCAAAAACACCTAACTCCAAAAGCAGCCGAGCAAGTGAAAGCCCTCTTAGGCGGCTTGTCACTTGCATTTGTTTCTACTTATGCCGATGAAATTCGATCTGATGACCGCTACGGCCACCTGGCTCCATGGCATTACGTGAACATGGATCAAAACACACGCTATAACGAAGCGAACAAAAATCCAAAAGGGGACATCGTAACGGCCATTCAAAGCTGTATAGAAATTCTTAAAAACCCATCTTTATCAAAAAAAAACAAAACTTTTCATTTAAAGTTGTTGGTACATTTTATAGGGGATATCCACCAACCTTTTCATGCTGGCAGAAAGGAAGACAAAGGAGGAAACAGCATTGACCTTTTTTGGTTTGGCAAACGCACTAATCTTCACAGATTATGGGATACGGACCTAATTGAGCATTATAACATGAGCTACAGCGAATTGGCAGCAAACTTACCCAAGCACACCTCCGAACAAAAACGCGAGATCATGGCAGCACCCTTACTGGATTGGGTTAACCAATCCCAAGACTTAGCAAATACGCTTTATGACAAAACCCCACAAGGCAGTAGACTTGGGGATGTTTATCACTATCAAAATTTTGAAACAGTGCGCACGCAGCTGTTAGATGCTGGATTGCGTCTTGCCGCCACTCTAAACACTATTTTTGATCCAGCAGAAAATGGTTGAAATTGAGCGTAAATTTTTGGTAGACAACCCAGCGCTAGCCATTCTTAATACCCGCTGTTCTTTTCAGATTTTTCAAGGATATATTTCCAATGATCCTGCACGCACCGTTCGCTTGAGAATTGGGGACGAAAAAGGATTTTTGACCATAAAAGGAGCATCTTTTAATGATGGCACTACACGCCAAGAATGGGAGCAAGAAATATCGTTATTAAAGGCTAAAGCATTGATGCCTTTGTGCCTGCCTGGTATTATTAAAAAGACAAGGTATCATGTTGTTGAACAGCAGCAACTATTTGAAGTTGACGTTTTTGAAGCAGCTCACAAGGGCTTGGTTATTGCTGAGATTGAACTTAAGCACGCTAAGGACACCATTCAACTTCCAAAATGGATAGGGAAAGAAGTTACGGGGGATAAACGTTATTACAATAGCTATTTAGCCCTTCACGGCATTCCGTCTTAAAACCCTAAATCACTAAGGTCTTCGTCTTTAAAAAAGGATTTCTGTTGTCGAGCCAAAGACAGCGAATCACAGTCCAGCGGAATGGAGACAAAATCAGGTGCTTCAAAAGGTTCTTGCGATACTACGAGAGTTGAGTCGGCGTAGCAAGCTTGCATATAACTTGCCCAAATTGGGAGGGCCATCGTTGCGCCTTGACCATAAGCAATGGTTTCAAAGTGCGTTGCACGATCTTCGCCACCAACCCAAACACCAGTTGCTAAATTTGGCACCATACCAATAAACCAACCATCACTTTGGTTTTGTGTAGTCCCTGTTTTTCCAGCGATGGGATTTTTAAATGCATAAGGATATCCTGTGACGATATCCCTAAAAATGGGATTTGTTTTATCTGCACCTGCATGGCGGAGTCGAATACCCGAACCAGCTTCTGTTACACCCTCAAGCAACTTAAGGGTTACATAAGCAGATTCCTCACTCAACACATCTTTTGTTTCAGGAGTTGCTTGATAAATCACCGTGCCGTTTTTGTCTTCAATACGTGTGACCAAAACGGGCTTCACATAAATTCCTTTGTTTGCAAAACTGGAATATGCTCCTACCATTTCATAAACACTCAAATCTGCTGAGCCTAGGGCAATGGCAGGTACACTGGGAATATTAGACCTTACGCCTAAGTTGCGCGCAAGGTTTGCCACAGGCCTTGGCCCTACCTTGTCAATAAGGCGCGCACTTATGGTATTAACCGAGTTTGCAAGCGCATTTTTAAGCGTTCGTTTTCCAATATATCGATCACCAGAGTTTTTGGGGCACCACGCATCATGAGCACCAAATTTAGCGGGCTCTACACAGTAGTACCCATCAGGCAACGAATCACAGGGCGAGAGTTTCAATTGGTCAATGGCAGTAGCATACACAAAGGGCTTAAATGTTGAACCAATTTGTCTTTTGCCCTGCATGACGTGATCAAACTGAAAATGACGGTAGTTTATACCTCCAACCCAGGCCCTGACATGACCCGACTGTGGCTCCATTGACATCATGCCTGCACGCAGAAAGTACTTGTAATATCTGATTGAATCTGTTGGTGTCATCACGGTGTCTATGTCCCCGTTCCAGCCAAAAACTTTCATTTCTGTAGGCACTTCGAAACTTGCCAAGATGCTTGCTTCGTCTAGACCTCTAGCCTTCATTTTGCGCCAGCGTTCTGAGCGGCGTTTGGCCTGTTCCATTATGCGCTCAATTTCATCTTCTTTTATCTCTAAAAAAGGGGCTGTAGGATTAAATTCCCCGCTATTTTGTCTAAAGAATTCTTTTTGCAGCGTAGACATATGCGCGGCTACAGCTTGCTCCGCATAGGTTTGAAGCCTAGAATCTATGGTAGTATAGATGCTGAGCCCATCCAAATAGAGATTGTAAGAACTGCCATCTTCTTTTGGGTTATTAGCTATCCAAGAGCGCATAAACTTTTGCAGGTAGGCCCTGAAATAAGTTGCGATACCTTCTCTATGTGATTGCGGATTAAAGTTAACTTCAATTGGTAGCGCAGCCAAAGAGTCTTTTTCCTTTGGGTCAATTAGCTGGTTGCGGAGCATTTGTTGATAGACAATATTCCGTCTTTCACGGACAAGTTCGGGGCGCCTCAAGGGGTTATACAAAGATGAGTTTTTAAGCATGCCTACCAACACAGCTGATTCGCTCAAAGACATTTGGTCTGGCTTTTTTGAGAAGTATATGGAGCTCGCAGAGCGGATACCATCGGCATTATAATTAAAATCGTATATGTTGAGGTACATAGCTATAATTTCGTTTTTAGTGTACCTACGCTCTAAACGAATGGCAATGACCCACTCCTTAATTTTTTGAACAACAGCCTCTAGCTTATTTCTTGAACGGACACCCGTAAAAAGTTGACGGGCCAGCTGTTGGGTAATGGTACTTCCTCCTCCTTTACTTCCAAGATAAAATAACGCCCTGGCAGTGCCTCTAAAATCGATACCCGAATGGCTGTAGAAGCGTTCGTCTTCAGTAGCAATAAGCGCATCAATCATGCTGTTTGGAATTTCATCATATGAAATAGGTGTGCGGTTATCATTAAAATAAAACTTTCCCAATACGGTATTGTCAGCAGAAATTATTTGGGTGGCTAAATTCGTTTTGGGATTTTCCAACTGCCTAAAGTCTGGCATAGAACCAAGTAAGCCTGCTGAACCAGCGCCAAAAATCCCAACAATACCTATAATTGCAGCGCTAAAGGCAACCCAAATAAATCGAACAAATTTTCGGTATTTGCTGTGTTTAGTCATCTGACAAGGTTCTTATTTCTAGTCCAATTTGGTGAAGCCCCACAAGCAAGCTGTCTGCAAGAATACGATCGTTAGAGCGAACCGCTGGGCGCAATTTAAACAAATAGTTCCCAGACTCTTCAAATAAGAACCGATCCATATACGGAAGGCTTAGTTCATGCACATACATTCCAGCGCCTAGCCAGCTGCCATCAGCATTAGCCAGCCTATAATTAAGGGTATCATATTGAGTGACGCCTTTGGGCGTTGTTAAGGCAGCGATAAAGAAAATAGTTGCATAAGGATAATTGTTGTCATGACGTAGTATCCAATCCAGCGAAGCTGTTTTATTGGCCAAGCGATTTCTATAGGTAAATGTTTCCCATTGGTCTTGTTTCCAACCATCATTTGGAAGCTCATTAAAAATAAGCTCGCTAGAGGTTTGACAATTGCTAAGAAGCACACTCAAAACAATAAGCAAAAAGGGTTTTTTCACGACGGATTTAGGGTCTTTAGGTGATGGGCACGTCCTTTTTTGAATATTTTATTGCTGTTGTGCGTGCCTTTTCTAAGTTCCTTTTGTTTGTCTCTTGGTAAAGCAATGATTGACGCACAGCTGTCAGAACAACAATGATTGTGCTTTTCAGCACATGTTGGGCATTGAATAAAAAGCAAATGACAGGCATCGTTTGCACAATTGATATGGGTGTCGCAGGGCGAACCACATTGGTGACACATGGCGATTACATCATCAGAAATAGCCTCACTTCTACGCTCATCAAAAACAAAGTTTTTGCCGATAAACTTGTTGTCTAACCCTTGATTTTTTACTTGTCGCGCATATTCAATAATGCCCCCTTCGAGTTGGTATACACGTTCAAACCCTTTGTGTTTAAAATAAGCACTTGCTTTTTCGCAACGGATACCGCCTGTACAATACATCACCAAATTTTTATCCGACTTGTGTGCCGCTAAGTCTTTTTCAATGATGGGCAGCGAGTCTCGGAAGGTATCCACATTCGGCGTGATGGCGCCCTCAAAATGGCCAATCTCGCTCTCATAATGATTGCGCATATCCACTAGTATGGTGTCTTCAGCACTGGTGAGCGAATTAAACTCAGCAGCGTTGAGGTGTACCCCTTTGTTTGTTACATCAAAAGAGTTATCATCCAAGCCATCGGCAACAATTTTATCACGGACTTTTATTTTGAGCTTTAGAAACGACTTGTTGTCTTGCTCGATTGCAATGTTTAGGCGCATATCCTTTAAAAAAGCAATGCTGTCTAGATGTTTTTTAAACGCAGCAAAACGTGGCGCAGGTACAGATAGTTGTGCGTTAATTCCTTCGTGAGCAACGTATATTCTACCAAGGACACTTAGGGCATTCCAATTTATAAATAGTTGGTCTCTAAATTCGGACGGATGTTCGATTTGTGTGTAAGTGTAGAAGGATAGCGTAAGGCGATCCTCTCCCGCCTCGTCGATTAGGGCAGCGCGCTGTTTGGCGCTTAATGTATTGTACAGTTGCATGCTATACAGAATTAAGGTTATATGGCAAAGATATTAAATTAAATATCGTCAGAAAAAACCTAAACAATTGGAAATATTGTACCTTAGCAAATAGCTAAAAAATCAAGCATGAGTAACGAAAAAGAAGCCAAATTAAAAGCATTACAATTAACGCTAGATAAACTAGATAAGGCCTATGGTAAAGGTACCGTCATGAAAATGGGGGATAGCGTAACTGAAAACATAGAAGCCATTTCTTCTGGCTCTATAGGCTTAGATGTTGCCCTTGGTGTTGGAGGATATCCACGCGGAAGAGTAGTTGAGATTTACGGGCCAGAATCATCCGGTAAAACAACCCTAACCCTTCACGCCATAGCCGAATGCCAAAAGGCAGGAGGCATAGCCGCTTTTATTGATGCGGAACATGCTTTTGACCGTTACTATGCCAAAAATCTTGGTGTTCAAATCGATGATCTTATCATTTCGCAACCAGATCACGGAGAACAAGCATTGGAAATTGCAGATAACTTGATTCGTTCGGGAGCGGTTGATATCGTAGTTGTGGATTCTGTCGCTGCACTAACACCTAAAAGCGAGATAGAAGGTGAAATGGGCGATTCTAAAATGGGACTACATGCACGCCTTATGTCACAGGCTTTGCGAAAACTAACCGCCTCTATTAGTAAAACGAAGTGTACCGTTATTTTTATCAATCAGTTGCGTGAAAAAATTGGGGTCATGTTTGGCAACCCAGAAACGACTACTGGCGGGAATGCATTGAAGTTTTACGCATCGGTCCGCTTGGACATTCGGCGTTCGACACAAATCAAAGACAGTGCAGGCGCTGTTTTAGGAAATAAAACACGTGTTAAAGTGGTCAAAAACAAAGTTGCTCCACCATTTAAAACAGTTGAGTTTGATATCATGTATGGCCAAGGGATTTCTCGTATAGGCGAATTGTTAGACATTGGCGTTGAAGCTGAAATCATTAAGAAGAGTGGTTCGTGGTTTAGCTATGGCGACACCAAACTCGGGCAGGGTAGAGATGCAGTAAAAACCCTTTTGGATGACAATCCAGAACTAGCGGAAGAAGTTGAAGGCAAGATTAAAGATATCGTTGCTGCTGCGGAATAATCCTAGCGGTACCCTTCTTCTTTTAGCTTTTCAGCCACAAACTGATACACCTTTTCTTTTAACGCAGGCATGTCATCTTTTGTCATTCCTCCGGTTTCAATAGGCGCATGAACATTAGCCCTAACAATTCCTGGCTTTCCTACCCAATATTTATATGAAAACTGGAAAGGAAAACGCTTTTTACAATCCGGTAGCGTGATGGGGACTATGGGAATTTGATGCTCAATGGCAAGACTAAAAGCACCATTTTTAAAGGGAGCCAAAAGCACATTTGGCTCAGGCACCAAGCCTTCTGGGTAGAGCATGATATTAAAGCCGAGTTTAATTTTATGGTTGGCCTGATAGTACACACTTTTTCTGCTTGAAGCACTGTCGCGATCTACCAAAATTGCAGCCCTTTTGTAAATGGTAGCAAAGATCGGCAGACGATCAAGGTCTGACTTCCCTATAAAAACAGCAGGCGTTTTAATGGTCATAAAAATTATCATGATGTCAATCATGCTTAAATGATTCGCAACAAACACATATTGTTTACTGTAATCTATTTTTGATTTATGTCGAATTAGCGGAATAAAACCCATACCAAACAAGATAAATGGGGACCAAAAATAACGCGCCACAAAATAAATGCCGCGGTACCATTTCTCTCGTAATAAGAAGAGTAGTAACAGTGGAAAACACAAGGTAATTCCGACCGTAGAAAGGATGTAAAACCAAGCATTCCACAGTCCCAAAAGAAAGATGCGGATATAAAGCATATTGTCAAAAGTAGCGATTGATGGCTTAAATCCATTATTTTTGTGCAGACACTATAACTATGGCACGTATCCTTACCGGAATTCAAAGCACGGGAACACCGCATTTAGGCAACCTATTAGGGGCTATAATTCCTGCCATAGATATGGCAAAACAATCAAACGACGAGGCCTTTTTATTTATTGCCGACATGCACTCCCTTACCCAAATCAAAGATGCAGCTGAATTAAAAGCTAATACCCACAAAACAGCTGCGGCTTGGTTGGCTTGCGGACTTGATCCCGACAGCACGTGTTTTTATCGTCAGTCAGATGTACCTGAAGTAACGGAACTCGCATGGTATCTGAACTGCTCGTTTCCTTACAGCCGGTTGTCACTAGCCCACTCTTTTAAGGATAAAGCCGACAGGCTTGAAGACATCAATGCAGGACTTTTTACGTATCCCATGCTGATGGCAGCAGATATCTTGTTGTATGACGCCAACTGGGTGCCTGTAGGAAAAGATCAGCTGCAGCATTTGGAAATGACACGAGATGTTGCCAGTCGATTTCATGCCGCTTTTGGAGAAACCTTTGTCTTGCCCGAAGCCAAGCTGCAAGACAATGCACAATATGTTTTAGGAACCGATGGCGCCAAAATGAGCAAGTCAAAAAATAATATTATAGACGTCTTTTTGCCAGAAAAAAAGTTGCGCAAGCAAGTAATGGGCATTGCTACGGACAGCACAGCCCTCGAAGCACCAAAAGATCCAGACAGGTGTACCGTATTTGCACTGTACACCTTGATTGCAAAACCAGCTGCTGTCGCTGTAATGCGAAAAAAATATGAGTCAGGCGGCTATGGCTATGGCCATGGAAAACAGGCACTATATGAAGCCATTCTTGAACGCTTTTATGAAGCCAGATCAAAGTTCGATGAATTTATGGCACATCCAGAAGTACTGGAGGCCCAACTTCAAAAAGGAGCTGTTAAGGCGCGTAGCGTAGCCCAAGAGGTCCTTCAACGCGTACGCAAGAATCTAGGCTATACTACAACAATTTAAACAATTTACCCGCTTGCGCCATTACTTCCCCTATTATTTTAAGTTGAAAAAGGAGCCTTGAAACATCAATATTTTTAGCGAAGCATCCAAATTAATGAGGCTTATGTGTTTGGGCGTTGCACTCATGTGCTTAACAATTTGTTGCTCTTTGTCGTTTAGACGTACAAACAATTGTCGTTGTGGAGCTGTTGCTTTTTCTTTTTTCCAGCCAACTAGCTGCGCCACTTGTAATACAAGTAGCCTTTTGGGGTTTAATCCGCGCCATTTCTTTTTTTTATGGCACCCCACAGCTGTTTAGCTTCTGGACGTTTAAATAGCGGAGCAATGCTGTTATACGGCTTGCTATTTTCACGGCCAATGCGTTGAAAAACGGCTTCAGCACTTTCAAAATGACGAATGAGTTTTCGGGCGGTGCTGCAGCCAATCTTTGGAATTTTGGGCAGCACGAGAGCTGCAATAAGTCCGGTTGTGGTGATGTGATTCGGCATTACTAAATTACAAAAGCGAATGGTTTTAAAAATCCACCAAAAAATGTACATTTGTACAATGGAGCTCGCTGCACACATACATTACTTACTTTATCGCCACGATTGCCTTAGCATTCCAGGCTTTGGGGCTTTTTTGGTGGAGCATAAAGAAGCATTTTTTGATGCGGAGCAACAACGCTATCATCCACCGCGTAAGGTGTTGTCGTTTAATGAACAACTACAATCCAACGACGGCATCTTGGCAGCACACATAGCACATGTTTTGCAGTGTTCTTATGAGCGAGCTGTATTGGAAATTCACCAGCAGATTATTTCTTTTAAAGAACTCGCCCACAAAGGCAAGCTTAAAATCGCTACTCTGGGAATATTTGAAACGAATTCAGAGGGTAAACTTGTATTTAGCGCCGAGCAGGGATTGAATTTCTTAGCAGCAAGCTATGCGCTTCCACAATTGGACGCACAACCCATATCACGCAGTGCTGTCGAAGCAGCGCCAACGACTGTTTTTACGTTCGAACCCCAGCAGCAGCCCAGCCCCTTTATGCGTAGGGCCATGGTAGCTGCTAGTTTTTTAGCCTTGCTAGCTTTGGGCACCAATTATGTGCAAGACCAACAAGCCGAATTACTTTGGAAACAAGAGCAAACACTACGTGAAAACGCTCGTGAGCAAGCCGCCGCCTCTGTTTATGAACTTGGCGAATTGCCAACGCTACGTGTTGTTGCACCTAAATTTGTTGTCCTAGGCTATCATGTTATTGCCGGATCTTTCCGCAGCCAAAACAATGCCGACCGCCTTGTCAACAGCCTTAAGCGTAAGGGCTACTACCAAGCAGCAAGACTACCCAAAACCAGTAATGGATTTCACCAAGTTTCTTTTGCTGCCTATGCTACGCAAAGAGAAGCTTATAATGCCAAAGCAGGTCTTTTGGAAGACAATCACCCAGACGTTTGGGTATTGAAAAAATAACATCCATGGAACCAAAACACCCTAGTGCTTCCAAGACGGTTATGACCGACTTGGTACTGCCCTCTGATACCAATCCCATCAACAACTTGTTTGGTGGTGAGCTTTTGGCACGTATGGACCGAGCAGCCTGTATTGCAGCAGAGCGCCATTCCGAGCAGGTGGTGGTTACCGCTTCGGTAAATCATGTGCACTTTAGAAAGCCCGTGCCCCTAGGCAGTGTGCTTACGTTAGAGGCCAAGGTTTCTCGTGCTTTTGGCACTTCTATGGAGGTGTTTATAGATGTGTGGAAGGAAGAGCATGAAAAGCTCACAAAGGAAAAAGTAAATGAAGCTATCTACACTTTTGTTGCTGTGAATAAAGCGGGTAGGCCAGTGGCTGTACCGGCTATTGCACCCGAAACGGCTTTGGAACAAGAGCGCTATGCAGGTGCTCTGCGCCGCAGACAGCTTAGCCTTATTTTGGCAGGCAAACTCAACCCTGAAGAGGCTACGGAATTAAAGGCGCTTTTTAGTTAATTTTACTTAGTAAATAAACACGCAAAGTTAACGTTTTGTATATGGTGTTCTAGCATCCCATAGGGTACTATGCACTATACGCTTTGTTGTTGGTAGTTTTATTCTTTTTAGTCGTCACGTTTTTAATTATTTCAATAATCTTATTTTAGGTATCATTATCTCTTTCTGAACTTAAATATCCTGTCTATTGATTTGAAAATAGTGTGTGAGTTACTTCAATGAGTACAGCATTGAAGGGAATGTCAGCAAGACGTATAATGGCCGAATTTTGGTGCTTGTGCTTAGCGATGCGCATGATGCTTGGTGCATAGGTAGCGATTGTGTAGATTGAGCACCAGAATCTTAAAACTTCAAAAACTCATTTTGTTTAAAAAAACGTCTAAAAACCACTAAAAACAGTCAAAAACAACGTATTTTGGACCTTTTTTAAACAAAAATGATAAAATCTGTGTATTTAAAATGTGCTTTTTTAGCTTCATTTCATTTGACTAAAAGCACCATTTTAAAAAAGGTAAGTTTTTTTTGTGGTCTTAATTTTAAGTAATACAGCTATAAAAAGCAGGACAGTTTTTACCTAAAAAAGACTAAAAAAAGTAAAAAGGCACTAAAAAACACTTAAAAGTATGCAGAAAATAGCGTTTTTATATAAAAAATGGAAAAAAATTAAATACGACATCTACTTTTATTTGCATTTAGAAACACACGCCTATACTAAACGGACAAACACTCACCGCCCGTTTTGTACCTTTGTGCTTTAATAAAGCGATATGATTCTATCCATGACTGGCTATGGCAAAGCGGAATTTAATGCACAAGGCAAAAAATTGCGCATTGAAATTAAGTCGCTTAACAGTAAATCATTTGACCTTAATTTCCGTGCCCCCGCCTATTACAGAGGTCTTGAGTTGAACGCACGTAAACAGCTAACAGCCCTGCTGCACCGTGGCAAGTGTGAAGTAAATGTATTCGAAGAATGGGTTGCCGGTCAAGATGCAGCCCCGATTAACAAAGCCGTGGTGGCACACTACATGGACGAATTAAAAGCAATATCTCCTTTGTCAGAAGAGGCGCTTTTGCCAACCGTGATGCGCATGCCTAATGTATTTGCATCGGCCGATGATCGTATTTCGGACGATGAGCAAGCCATTTTTTTAAGCACCCTTAACAAAGCCGCTGAAGCTTTGGTAGCTTACCGACAGCAAGAAGGCCTTTCTTTGGAACAAGACCTCACCAACCAATTGGAGCAAATCAAAGCACAGCTAAAAAGTATAGCCGCGCAAGCCAACAAGCGTATAGCCACACGCAAGCAAAAACTAGAGGAACAATTACGTCAGCTAACCCTTGACTATGACCAAGACCGTTTGGAGCAAGAGCTGGTTTTTTACCTCGAAAAATGGGACATTAATGAAGAGTTGGTACGCCTTGAGCATCATCTTAACTATTTTCAAAGTAACCTCGATGAAAAAACCCCTACCAAAGGAAAAAAACTAGGATTTATCGCTCAAGAAATGGGACGTGAAATCAACACCATCGGGTCTAAAGCTAACGATGCAGAATTACAAAAATCTGTTGTTAGCATGAAAGATGCCTTGGAGCGTATCAAAGAACAAGTACTCAACTCCTTGTAATGAAAACAGGAACATGTATTGTTTTATCGGCCCCTTCGGGTAGTGGAAAAACAACTATTGCCAAACACTTGCTTGCGCTGGAACACCTCAACTTGGCGTTTTCTGTTTCGGCTACTTCTAGACCGCCAAGAGGACAAGAAGTAGACGGGGAACACTACTATTTTTTGTCTGAAGCAGCTTTTAAAGCCAAAATTGCCGAAGGCGCATTTGCTGAATACGAAGAGGTATATCCTGGCATGTTTTACGGCACATTAAAATCTGAGGTAGCTCGCATTTGGGCATTGGGTAAAAATGTCGTCTTTGACATAGACGTATTAGGAGGATTAAACATCAAAAAGCAGTTTCCCCAAAAAACCATTTCTATATTCATCAAACCTCCAAGTAAGGCAGCCCTGGCAGAGCGGTTGCGCCAACGAGGCACGGATAGCGCTGACAAAATAGCCATGCGCTTAGAAAAAGCCCATGCTGAAATGGCTCGCGCCAACGATTTTGACGTTTTAGTGGTAAATGATAATTTGGAAACAGCCAAAAGCGAAACGGAGGAACACATCACCAACTTTTTGACAGAATGAAGCGGATAGCGCTATTTTTCGGAAGTTTCAATCCCATTCACAAAGGACATATCGGCATTGGCCAGGCAGCACTCGATCAACAAAAGGTAGACGAGGTACATTATATATTGACCCCACAGAACCCACATAAAAATACGGCTGCGCTTTTGTCTGAAGAGCACCGCTGGAAAATGTTAGTAAAAGCCTTAGCCCCATATGATGGTTTGGTAGCAGACGATATTGAGTTGCACATGCCCAAACCAAATTATACATCCCACACCCTTCAAAAACTTACGACAGCGCATCCTGATCGTACCTATATCATGCTGATTGGCGCCGACATCGCAACAGGGCTGGATGCATGGAAAAATGTGGCTTTTATCAAACAATTCCCCTTATTGGTTTATCCCAGAAATGATATATCTTTAGATGCATTTACATCAGCTCAGCGCCTTGATGCTCCTTTGTTGGATGTTTCTGCTACAAGGATTCGCAAAACGAAGGATATGCTGCTGTTAAAAGCGTGGTTACCTGATGAGGTTATTGCCTATATGCAAGCACACCAACTTCTTAATGATATTTAATCTTTCGAAGTATCCGCTGTGTGTCTTTTAAACCTTGGTAGGTTTCTTCGCCATGCTGTTTCAGTACTGCAGCGAGTTCGTTCAGTTTTCCTAATGCAGCTTCAAATCCGTTGAGGTAACACAACATATAGGTAGGCGCCAAGTTATTCACATCTTCCTTATCGTTTTTAGTCAGGCTTAGGTTTTTTAGCAGCTTTTCAGCCAATGCATTGTTGGCATTATAGATATGGTGTAGTAGTTTTTTTTCATATTTCGGTGGCGCAAACAAAAATGCGGAGTCAATTTGGTACGAACCTTTGTTGTCAAACAAAAAAGTCACCCGCTCAAGGGGATAATATTTATAGGCATTATTAAATCCTAAACGCACATATTCAATAAGACTAAACGAATGAGCGTCCATTTCAATTTCCACTTCATCGTGAGTAGAGTAGAACAATTTTACATGCTCATTGATGAGTTCAACATCTACTCTAGAATAATAAGACGTTCCTTTTTCTTTTTTTTCCAGCCCTGCCCAACAGAGCACAAATGATTCTTTAAAAACTTTATACCTGGGTTTTAATACGTTGTCGTGACGATTCATAAAATCAACAACCCCATCGAGTGTTAATTCGATGTTGTTTTGCGCATGTTTTTCAATTTCTGCCACCACCGCCGAATTGGTATCTAGCACCTCTATGTCAAAAACTTTGGAGACGGATATACTACCCTCTCTAAAAAACACAGCGCCTCCAAAATATTTCCAAATGTTTTTTCGCAGTGCGGTAATTTTATTTGCCGGCCTTATGGTTACCAAGCCTACAACCTTTCCTTCAGCCAAATGTGGAAAGTGAATGTTTTCGTAAAGTACCACGGGCGGGTTATCCAAATAGGCATTGATGAGGTTTTGCAGTTTGGCATCATCAAAAAAGTCTACTCCGCGAATGCTGCTGTCCCCATCATCTACGCCTACAACGATGTATGAGTTGTTTTTTGGATTGGAATTCGATAAGGCACAAATGTGTTTTAGGAACTTAGCCTTGCCTTCACGCTGAACTAAATTCAGCTGTCTTTTTTTATCGTAAAAACTGTTTTCATCGTTGTGCGCTAGCAAGCTTTTGATGAGCAGCCTTTTATTAATCATCACAAATGTTTAGTGCAAAGTTAGTAAGCTATTTCAACACTTTTTGTAATACCTTTGAGAAGCCCTATTTTTAACCAAATGTTAACAGGTGCACTGCACATTTTTGTACATTTTGCAACGCTAATTAAAAAAACAAAACACATGAGCGATAACGCTGTAGATATCAAAGCACTTAACGAGCAAATAGAAAAAGAAAGCGCTTTCATAGACATCCTAACGCTTGAGATGAACAAAGTCATTGTGGGCCAACAGCAAATGGTGGAACGTTTGCTTATAGGCTTGCTAGGACAAGGACATATACTCCTAGAAGGGGTCCCTGGACTGGCCAAGACGCTAGTCATAAACACCTTAAGTAAGGCGGTAAAAGGAAGCTTTAGCCGTATTCAATTTACGCCCGACTTACTTCCAGCCGATGTAATAGGAACCATGATTTACAACGCTAAAGAAAATGATTTTAGCATCAAAAAAGGGCCGGTATTTGCCAATTTTGTACTCGCTGATGAGATTAACAGAGCCCCTGCAAAGGTGCAATCTGCCCTCTTGGAAGCCATGCAAGAGAAACAAGTAACCATTGGTGACGAAACCTTTAAACTAAAGCCACCATTTTTGGTAATGGCCACCCAAAACCCGGTGGAGCAAGAAGGAACCTATCCACTGCCAGAAGCGCAGGTAGACCGTTTTATGCTTAAAGTAATAATTGATTATCCCAACCTATCTGATGAGCAAGCAATTGTTCGTGCCAACCTCAACGATTCTTTTGGCATAGTAAAGCCTGTGATTAGTACCGCACAGATTTCTAAGGCACAAAAAGCCGTTCGTAAAGTGTATATGGACGAAAAGATTGAAAAGTACATTCTGGACTTGGTTTTCGCTACACGATATCCTGAAAAATACAAACTACAATCTTTAAAACCACTTATTAGTTTTGGCGCCTCTCCGCGAGGAAGCATCAATTTGGCAACTGCTGCCAAATGCTATGCTTTTATTAAGCGCCGTGGTTATGTAATTCCAGAGGACGTTCGCGCCGTTGTTTATGATGTGTTGCGCCACCGAATTGGCATTACGTATGAAGCAGAGGCCGAGAACGTCAGCTCCGAAGACATCATTCAGCGAATAGTTAACGCTGTAGAGGTACCTTAGTATAAAATCAGTTTTTCGATATGGATACAAAAGAGCTTTTAAAGAAAGTTCGTAAGATAGAAATCAAGACACGTCGATTGAGCAATCATATCTTTGGGGGGGAATACCATAGTACCTTTAAGGGACGTGGTATGACCTTCAGTGAGGTGCGTCAATATCAGTATGGCGATGATATCCGTGCGATTGATTGGAACGTAACTGCGCGTTATCAAGAGCCATATGTAAAAGTATTTGAAGAAGAACGCGAGCTGACACTTATGTTGGTCGTAGACGTAAGTGGCTCTGCTGACTTTGGCTCATTGGAACAGCGCAAGCGTGACACCCTAACTGAAATTTCCGCCACCCTTGCTTTTTCTGCCTTGCAAAACAACGATAAAGTTGGGCTGCTGATGTTTTCAGATGATGTGGAGTTGTTTATTGCCCCTAAAAAAGGGAAATCACATGTATTGCGTATCATTCGAGAGCTTTTGGAACAACAACCCAAAAGCACCAAAACAGACATTGCCGGTGCACTAGAGTTTATGAGTCGTATTCTAAAAAAACGGGCCATTGTATTTGTGCTATCGGATTTTTTAGACAACGAGTATTCAAAATCGGTGCAGTTGGCTGCCAGAAAGCACGACCTCACGGGAGTTCGCCTTTATGATCCCATTGAAGCCAAACTTCCAAAAGCAGGACTATTGCTTGTCCGTGATGCGGAAACAGCTGCACATAAATGGGTGAATAGTTCATCAAAAGCGGTACGCACGGCCTATGCACTTTCACATCGAAAAACCGCAGATTATTTCAGCACACAATTTACACGATATGGCGCAGGGGCACTTTCATGTGCCACCAATGAAAGTTATGTCAAAAAATTATTAACCTACTTCAAAGGCCGTGGATAGAGGGCTACGCTTTTTGCTTTTGATCTTGTCGTTTTGGGGTGTGGCCCAAACGCAAGTAAGTCTTACGGCCGATACGCTTGAGGTGCGCTTGGCTGAGCAAATAAACCTAGACTTAGTTGTCTTCACAGACAAACAAGCAAGTATACAATTTCCGCCTCTTAAGGCATTTGCTCCTTTTGAGGTTATTGACAGCACCGCTGTGGACACCACAGTTGTAGCAAATATTGTTACCTATACCAAAACCTATGCGGTTATCCAGTTTGATTCTGGGCAGTTTACCCTACCTCAGCAAATTGTGGTTGTTGACGGTGAGTTGTTTTCAACGGATTCCCTATTGGTAAGGGTTAACGATGTGGCAGTAGACACCTTGGAACAGCCTCTTTATCCCATTAAGACCATTTTGCCTATATCCAAAAACACCACAGGTTGGTGGAAACCTTACAGCTATGGTTTTTTGATTTTGATTGCCCTTGTGGTACTCTATTTTCTTGTTATAAAAACCCAAAAACGCATACGTGCAAAGCGCGAAAAAATGCCTCCCTTTGAGCGGGCCCTACAAGCCTTGCAAGCCCTAGAATCCAAACAGCTAGACAAGCAAGAAGCCTATAAAGATTACTATTCTGAAATGACCGACATTGTTCGGAATTATTTAGAGGATGAGACCAATATTGATGCCCTAGAAAGTACTTCTGAAGAACTTTTGACAAAGTTGGAGCTGTTGCGAGATACGGGTAATCTCGAACTGACTAATACAACAATTGATCAGTTAAAAGAAGTATTGTCAACGGCCGACTTGGTTAAGTTTGCACGCGCCCTTCCAGAAGAGTATTTGGCACGATTGGACCGTGAAAAAATCGAATTAGTTGTCAAGGATACCAAAGCGGCGTTGCCCGAACCCACAGAAGAAGAACGTTTGCAAAATGAGGTCTATGCACGCATGCGTCGCAAGCAACAACAGCTACAGCGAATTAAAATAGCAGGTATTTCATTTTTAGGAGTATTAGCCATTGCCGCTGGCGTTATGATTTACAATTACGGTGCCGTCCAAGCCAAGGACCGTGTGTTTGGACATCCAACACTAAAGTGGTTGCAACAAGAATGGGTTTCGAGCACCTATGGGATCTCAGCTATGGCACTCAAATCTCCCGATGTCTTGAGCAGGAAGACCACTCAAAACCGTCTTAATCAACAGTTTGTATTGGGTTCTTTAGAAGACGCTTTTATGATAGTGTTACATATGGAGCACTCCACAGCAGAAGAAGAAAAAACCATCGACTTACAACAGAAGGTAGATAAGGTGATAGGTACATTTGACAGCATGGGGGCGACCAATATTTTTCAAAAACAGAACGACTATAAAACCACTTCAGGAATTGAGGGGATTGTTGCTTCTGGCTCTTTTGATTGGATCAAAGCGAATAAAGAAACACAGCGGAAAACCTATGAGGTGTATCATTTTACTGAAAACAAAGGCTTTCAGCAGTTTCAGTTGGTTTACGATCGAAACGATCGCTATGCCAAAGAACTGATCACCCGAATGCTAAACAGTATTGAATTTAAAATGGAAAAACCATGATGGATTACACCTTTGCTCATCCTGATTTTTTCTGGGGTCTGTTGTTGATACCCATACTGTTTGCATGGCATATTTTTTCACGGAAAAGACAAGTAGCACATTTACTCAGTTCAAGCCTTGATGCTTTTTCCAAGTCGGGTAGTTTAGCCAAATGGCGCCCCGTATTGTTGGCGTTGCGCTTGTTGGCCATAGCCCTAATAATAACCGCATTGGCGCGCCCCCAAACACAAGATGTCAGTACCCAAACCAAAACAAATAAAGGGATTGATATTGTTATTGCTATAGACGTTTCCTCAAGTATGTTGGCACGAGACCTAAAGCCCAACCGATTGGCAGCCCTTAAAAAGGTGGCAGCAGACTTTATTGCCAAAAGAGAAACAGACCGTATTGGTCTGGTGGTATATGCAGGTGAAAGCTATACCAAAACACCTATTACATCAGATAAGGCTTTGGTAATTGACGTACTCAACAAGGTCAGCTATGATGGCGTGATTAATGACGGAACGGCCATTGGTATGGGACTAGCAACAGCAGTAAATCGTTTACGGGACAGTAAAGCCAAGAGTAAGGTGATTATTTTGCTCACAGACGGAGTAAACAATACCGGTTTTGTTGATCCCAAGACAGCTGCGGGTCTTGCAAGTACTTATGGCATCAAAACCTATACCATAGGATTGGGCAGTAACGGAAGCGCACCTGCTCCTGTTGCCCTGCGCCAAGACGGCACTTTTGTGTATCAATTACGAAAGGTTGAAATTGATGAAGAATTACTGAAGTCTATTGCTGCAGAAACAGGAGGCAGCTACTACCGTGCAACAGACAACAAAAAATTAGCGGCTATTTACAAAGAGATAGATAAGTTAGAACGCACAGATATCGAAGAAATTCGTTACACCAAGTATCACGAAAAGTTTAGGTGGTTTGTCTTTGCCGCAATGGGGGCATTATTTTTGGAATGGCTTTTGCGCCTTACGCTTTTTAAATCAGCACTGGCATGATACAATACGAACAGACACAGTATTTTTATTTGCTACTGCTCATACCACTGATGGTATTGGGCTATGTGCTTTTTAGCTTATGGAAAAAGCGGGTTTTGCAATTGTTGGCGTCCGCGAAAATGATGGATCATATCGCGCCAGAACGCTCTTCATTTAAAGGCTGGCTAAAGCAAACTTTGTTTTGGTTGGGGTGGGCTTTTATATGTTTGGGATTGGTCAATCCACAAATTGGTACTGAGCTTGAAACCGTTAAAAGAGAAGGCGTAGATTTGGTATTTGCTATTGATGTGTCCAAGAGTATGCTGGCAGAAGACATTGCACCAAACAGATTGGAAAAGGCAAAGCGCCTTGCAGGCGAACTGATCAATCAATTGGTTAGCGACCGCGTAGGCATTATTGCATATGCCTCATCGGCCATTCCGCATTTGCCCATTACAACAGACTATGCCGCAGCCCGATTGTTCTTGTCTTCATTAGACACCAATATGATTTCCTCTCAAGGAACGGCCATTTCGGCTGCCATGCGCTTGGCAGAAACCTATTTTGACGATGAGAACCAAACCAATCGGGTAGTGTGTATCCTTTCTGATGGAGAAGATCATGGCGATGATGCCTTAGCAGCAGCATCACGCGCTTCTCAACTGGGAATTACCTTTTTTACAGTGGTTGTTGGGACTGAAAAAGGAACGGTTATTCCCATTACTAAAGGGAATTCTACTTCTTATAAGAAAGATGATAAGGGAGAGGTGGTTATCACAAAAAGTGACTTTGAACAGATGGAGTCCGTAGCAAAAGCAACCGATGGTTTGTTTTTGGAGGGCAGCAACACCGATGAGGTGGTAACATCCATTATAGATCGCCTAAAGGAAATGGACAAACAAGAGTTTGAAGCCAAACAATTTGCTAAATTTAAGGACCAGTTTCAATGGTTTACAGGCATTGGTTTGATTTTTATTGTCCTTGACTTATTTTTATTCTATCGCAAAACCCAGTGGGTTAAAAAACTAAATTTGTTCCAAGATGCTTAGGTTATTGCTCCCTATATTGATGTTCCCATTAGTTGCCTTAGGACAAGAGCCTACCCTTGTTCAAAAAGCTGATAATTATATATATGATGGAAATCAAGCTTTTGATACGTCAAACAATGTTGAGGCAGAAAAGAATTATCGAAGGGCTACATCAACAGGGCTCAAAAAAGATATTGCTCAGTACAATATGGGAACCACCCTACAACAAGATAATTATTTAGTGGAGGCCCTATCCGTTTATGCGGATGCTGTTGAGATTACCAAAGAACGACCCAGCAAACACCGCAACTTTCATAACATAGGTAATGCGCTGATGCAACTCAAAGATTATAAAGGCGCTGTGGAGGCCTATAAAAACGCCTTACGTAATAACCCCAACGATGACGAGACACGTTATAATTATGCCCTAGCTAAAAAAATGTTGGAAGACGAAGAAAACAAAGACGACCAAAAGGACGACCAGGACAATAAGGACGATCAAGACAACAAGGACGATCAGGACAACAAAGACCAAGACGAAAAAGGGGATAAGGACAAAGATCAAGAAGGAGATAATGAACAGGATAAAAAAGAGGATTCTGAGGATAAGGGTGAAAATGAAAAAGACAATAAAAAGGACGACCCAAAAGATCAAGACGGTGACAAGGAAAAAGACCAACAGCAACCCCAAAGCAATCCTACACAATTATCACCCCAACAGGTAAAGAACCTGCTCGAGGCCATGAGTAACGAGGAGAAAAAAGTACAAGATAAAGTAAATGCCCAAAAGGCAAAGCCGGCGGGTGTAAAAAGTAAAAAAGATTGGTAATGAGACAGCTGTTTATTTGTTGTTTTATAGCTATGGTGTTTTCGCCCGTTGCTTTTGCTCAGGTAGATTTTAAAGCCCAAATAAGTAAACGTGAACTTGGGATTAATGAGCGATTACGTATAGAGTTTACCATGAACAAGGAGGGAGATAATTTTAACCCCCCTTCTTTTGATGGATTTCGTATTGCGGCAGGCCCTAGTCAGTCGGTGAGCAATATTTACGTTAACGGCAAGAGTTCTTTTTCTAAAACCTACACCTATTTACTAATCCCCCTCAAAAAGGGAAAAATAACCATTGGGCAGGCTACAATAGAAATAGACGGGAACACCTACAAAACCGTCCCTGTTGACATTCAGGTTAAAGATGCTGTTGAGCTACCCAAAAACCCAAATGATCCGAATTACATAGCTTCTGAAAGCCTTCATTTGGTTGCTGCGTTATCCAAAAGCAAGGTGTATATCAATGAACCGATAACGGTGATATACAAACTTTACTTTGATAGTAAAGTAAGGCCGTCTGATGTTAATCCGATTGATATGCCCGAATACAACGACTTTTGGTCGCAAGACATTCCTTCTAGACGGACCATTGAGCGGGAAATGTTCAAGGGCAAACTGTATAATTATGTGGCTTGGCAACAAACAGTCCTCTATCCACAACGTGCAGGCAAACTGCCCATAGCACCGCTTTCATTAGACGTACAACTAGATGTTCCTACAAACCGCAGAGACTTTTTTGGGAACCAAGTTTACACTCAAGTTTCTCGTACCATTACAGCCGGCAAACGCACCCTAACGGTATTGCCATTTCCTGAAGCCGGCAAGCCAACCAATTTTAATGGCGCCGTTGGCGACTTTAGCTTTGAAGTAAAAGCCTCTAAAGACGCACTGAATGCTTCAGAATCACTTCAAGCAACAGTAGAGGTGAAGGGTAAAGGGAACCTAAAGCTGTTTTCACTTCCAGAAATGGCAACTCCAAGCGCACTTGAGCGTTATGACCCCGAATACAGCGAACAAGTGAACACAACACTTTCGGGCATGCGCGGTTCCATAAAGAACACGTATACATTGGTACCACAGTTTCAAGGGAAATACCCTATCCCCCCCATTGTATTCAGCTATTTTGATTCCAAATCAAAAACGTATAAGACGCTTGAATCAACCGAATTGATTATTGATGTTCTTGAGGGCCCAAAGGCAGCAACGCCTGTGGTCAACACACCAAACGTAGGTACAGTAGCTGTGCCAAATGTTGCGGGTTCTTTTCAGTTTATTGCACAGAAAACGTCCTTCAACCCCATTCAGCAACCGCCCTTCTTTGGCAGTACATTGTTTTTTGCGTTGTTGACGCTGCCCGTCATACTACTTCTGTTGTATTTTATCATACGCAGTCAAACGCCCGATGCCATTGCAATTGCAAGACGGCATAAGGCGCGTTTGGTGAAAAAGTTTTTAGGCAAGGCCAAAAAAAATATGTCTGAAGCAGCTGCTTTTTATGTTTCGCTTGAAGCCGCTCTTCATAATTATTTAAAGGCCAGACTACAGATTCAAACGGACGATTTTAGTAAAGAAAAAATGCAAACACTGCTTTCCGATAAAGGTGTTGAAAAGGATACCGTAGCCTTATTTATTCAAGTTTTGACCAATTGTGAGCTTGCACGATATGCACCCAGTTCTCGCAGCAGCATGGAGCAAGACTACGAAACAGCCGTAGCTGCCATAACCCAAATGGACAAAAAATTTAAGTCATGAAAAACATCTTATTTTTCGCATTTTTTTCTTGCCTGACCTGTTTTGGACAAGACCCAGAAGATCTTTTCAGAGAAGGTAATATTGCCTACAATAAAGGGGCTTATGACCGTGCCATTGTCTATTATGATTCCGTGAGCTCTTTGGGCGTACATTCACCGGAATTGTACTTTAACCTAGGTAATGCGTACTACAAAAAAAACGCGATAGCTTCCAGCATATTGAATTATGAAAAAGCCCTGTTGTTAGATGCAGGCAACGAACAGTTGATTAACAACTTGGTGTATGCGCAAAACATGACACTCGACAGGTTCACGTCCCTGCCAGAAAGCGAGTTAAAAAAGACAACTGACGAGGTGGTGTTTCTCACTTCTGTTCGGGGTTGGAGTATTGTGCTTATCCTTACCTTTTGGGTAGGTACACTTTTATTCTTTTTGTTTATCAGATCAAACAGCAGCATCCGAAAAAGGGTTTTTTTCACGGGTTTTGTTAGTTCCCTTCTGCTATCCATTTTGACTGTGGTGATTATACTGCAGCAAAAAAGCACACTACGAAATACCAATCCCGCTATTGTTTTTGTACAATCGGAGTCCTTTCGCGCAGAGCCCAATATGCGATCAGAAGTATTGCTCACCATTCACGAGGGGGCGAAGGTTTTTATTTTGGAAAGTGTAGAGGATTGGATTAAAATCAGGCTTCAAAATGGCTCCATAGGTTGGATTCCAAGAAGCAGTGTTCAGCTCATCAGCTTTGCTGAAGAATAGGAGGGATATTATCTATGGGAATTTCTTCTGTATTGATTTTTTCAAACAGGTAAGCACCCAATTCTTCTAAGGGCTGGAAGACCAAAGAGTCTTCTTTTAGACTTTCGGGCAAAAAACTAAAAAAAACATCAAGTTGTCCAACAATCCAAAGCAGCACACCGCAAATAACCAACCATTTACAAGCACCAAAAAGCGCACCAAGCAATCGGTTTAAAAATCCCAGCAGCACCACTTTTGCTAACTTTGTTAGTAGCTTTCCTATCCAAGCTACACCAATTATAATGCCAATAAAAGTTAGTGCAAAGGCCAATAATGGCAGATAATCCCACTCAATATAATTGGCCAATAATGATGCAGTAAAGCTAGAAAAGTGCAAAGCTCCAAATACCCCTAAGACAAGCGCCAACAGAGAGGAAATTTCCACAAAGAAGCCTCTATAGGCGCCTCGGGCAAGGCCATATACAAGCAAACAAATAACAGCAAGGTCTATGTAGTTAAGTGCCATAACACAAATGTACGTATAGATTTCTTCGGTTTGGTGGTACTAT
>Ga0213862_10000115_pt1 | contig 32449 bp, 33 predicted proteins | sample PICome_7_FD_160092 | JGI IMG/M metagenome (GOLD analysis project Ga0213862, IMG submission 160092) | Coastal seawater microbial communities near Pivers Island, North Carolina, United States - PICO266 | ecosystem: Environmental > Aquatic > Marine > Coastal | place: USA: North Carolina... | reverse complement strand
CAACCCCTACAAGCACGGGCCGCTGCCTGTCGGTGACCATAGCGATTGCATGGGCATGGTGCACCATGAGCAAGACGCAGAGAACATGCAGCGCGAGGGGTTTGACTTCACCTACAACCCGTTCAAGTTCGCAAGCTTTGTTCTGAAAGACCATTGCGAGGCTATAGGTTCAGGCCTGTGTGCTGTCATGTCCAACCATCTAGGGTGTCGTGTTTTAGACCCCGCCTCACGCAACAAATACGCATAATTAGGAGTGCAAATAATGGAATTCGATTTAATACTAGAGCCGGACTACGAAAAAGGCATATTCACTGTCAGAAACCGCACGAAATGGTCTGATTTTAAGGCTGAATTTAATGACAAATGTGATGCCCTAGAGTTCATGGCTAAGATGATTGCAGAGGTCCACAATTGGTAGAGTGGAGCAACCACTTAGAAACTTTTCTGGTCCAGATGTTTGGGCCAGAGAAACCACCTTCACCTCTGGGCACCAACGAGGCAGAGCAACGCCCAGATAATAAGCAATCAAGTGGCTGGTCACCGTCCTTTGTGGGCGAAGAGCCACCCTTTTAAAAAAGGTGTTTCAATTAATCTCTATTTGAGTTTAATTGGCGCAGAAAATAAAAATGGATAATAAAAAAATAGGGAATGATTCTATGCTGAAAAGAATACTAACGACTAAAGTAAAAATATCGATCAGCATAGAGGTTCTTAATAAATCTTTGAAGTTTGATTACTGGACTGTTACAAATTGGTATGGACGATGCGTGACACTGCAGCTAGGAAAACTTTTAATCACAATCGATCTTATGGAGAGGTCAAAACTATGATGATACAATTTACAGACCACCGCTTTTGGGTGGGTGAAACTTACTTCTCGTGGACGTTCATGCGCTCCAATGGCAGTGCCTCTAGGGCTGCGCGAGACATGAACAAAGTCCAAGCTTTTATAGCCACCTTTTCTAACGGTAAGTATGAGTGGCTTGCCTACTTTAATGATGCAGTTCTGAACCGATGCATGACAGGGATGAAGGCAATCGCTGCAGCTTCCATTCTGATAGACCCTCTTAAATATGGAACCCCAAGAAAAGTAATTATTTTACCGGATCAGAAACATGGAAAACTTAGATAAAATCCAACGCTCAATAAGCCTCTTGTCTGAGGTCTACTACAAAGCAACCCTCAACCATGCGCGGATCTTTCTGTATATCGCAGCGCGTAACAATGAAATCGTGGAGACCCGTGACCTGCCTGATGCGCTTGGCATGACACAGACCACCATCAATAGGTGTATGAATTCAATGGCTGATCGAAGCTACATACATGACGAGGGGTTTGGTATTCTTCGTGTTGAGATAAACCAAGAAGACAACAGACAACGCCTTGTGTCACTCACTACCAAAGGCAAATCTTTAGCTAAGAAAATGATGGAGATAATCTATGACTGATTTACCCAAAGGAATCATAAAGCGCGGTGACAAATACCGCGTTTCCACAATGGTGCGGGGGGCTAGGAAGACAGCCACCTGCAGCACCCTAGAAATCGCAACGCAAACCTTAGAGCAGTTCAAGTTAGGGCTGCTCGAACAGGCTAAGGAACAGCACAAGACTTGGACCTTGGCGCAAGCTTGGGATGCTTACGTTGACTACAGGCTGGCGAAGACTACAGCCAAGCTCACGGTGAACGAGAAGAAGTTCAAATGGTACGGTAAGGTACTCTTCGAGTTCTTTGGACCCAACCTGTCACTGGATGACATCACCCAGCAAAAAACCATGGGCTTTTACGATGAACTAACCCTCATCAGAAAGTACTCTGCCAGTGCTACTAATTACTTTGGCAGTCTACTCTTCGGGATGCAATTATTTGCCTTCGAGCGAGGCAGGAAGCTGACAACACCGCATAGAATGAAGAGCCGTAAGTTGACTAAGGGTAGAGTGCGCTTTCTGACACCAGAGGAAGAGCTACAGGCTATCGAGTGGTACACCTCAACGGGTCGTGATGCCCAGCTAGATCTGTTCTGCTTCTACGTTGATACAGGTGCCCGTAAGAGCGAGGCATTCGCGCTGCGCTTTAGCGACATTAACATCAAGACAGGTCGCATCACGCTCTGGGAAACCAAGACGAACCAGCCGCGCACTGTGAAGATGACAGCGCGTGTTAAGAGAATTCTTCTGCCCCGCTATGCTGCCCGTACTGCAGATAAAGACAGGGTATTTTCTGACGTAGCAGAGCGCAGGTTCTATCGTGATTGGATAGAGATGCGCGATACCATAGGGCTGGGGGATGACCACCAGTTCGTCATACACATGCTGCGACATACCTGTTGCACCCGACTACTGGGCGCAGGTGTAGATATCAGAACAGTCATGGAATGGATGGGCCACACCTCTATTGAGATGACCCAGCGATATGCACATTTCATCCCTCAGAAAATGGATGATGCAGCAAGCGCATTGGATTCATTGACACCCACTACTGTTACCAATAACAGTAACGTCACGAGCTTGTTCTAGAGTGGTGCATTTGTGGTGCATAAGTGGTGTAGACGTACACCATTCTGCTATAGTTCCTGTTTCTTTTCAGGGGCTTAGGGTATTGGTAGCAGTAGCCTTCACTGATACCCCCACAAATCATATCAAATCGTTATCGATTAGACCCACCGGACACCTGTTTTTTATAGCCATGTCCGGTGGGTTTTTTCATTTCTGCAATTCTAACCCGAATGGCACATTTGTTGTGCTGTTTACACCAATCCACCCCGTAACCTTTTGCACCAGTGGTCCGATTAGGTTGCACCTTAGTTCAAACCCTTAGTTTTATAGGAAAAACAGAATGACAAACGATCTGTACCTGACACAAGAAGCCCTTGAAAAAGAGGCACGTTCACTCACACTCCAGCGCTTTGAGAACGCCATGACTGACAAGGTTCAAGGCCACGAAGAGAGTGCCACCTACTACGGAGCACCCCTGATGAAGCGAGCTATTGAACCAATGGTTGAACGAATCAATCAGGTGATGGATGAAGCGCAGTCTGGAAAGGCTGGCCCAAAGATGGGCGCTGTCACTTACCTACAACTATTCGATCCAAAGGTGGTGGCGTTCTTCACTGCCAAAACGATCATCGACAAGCTGTCTAGCAGGTCCAACAAAATCCAAACGGTTGCCAACTGGATCGGCAAGGCGCTTGAGGATGAGCTTCGATATGCCAAGTTTGAAGAGCAACACCCTTGGCTGTTCGTGAAGCTACTGAATGAGATTGATACCACCCGTAAGCGCAAGCGGATCAACTTGGTCAACGCTTACAACCGATACTGTGATGAGTGGGTGTCATGGGGTGACGATCAACGTGTTCATCTTGGCATGTTGCTGATCGAAATCTTTATGTCATGCACTGGCTTTGTTGAAATCCACACGAAGAAATTGGACAAGAAGAAGACTGTGAAGACCTTGGTGCCATCTGCAGAGGTGATAAATTTTATCGAAAAAAATCGTGATGCTGCATCGATGTTGAACCCTGTCTACCTGCCAATGGTGGTGCCACCTGTCGATTGGGGTGGACCTCGCGGTGGTGGATATCTAACGCACCATGTCAAACCCCTGACTTTTATCAAAACTGGAAACAGGAACTACCTCGAAGAACTCGAAGGTATCCCAGAACAAATGGCCCCTGTCTATGAAGCTATCAACCACATCCAACGCACCCCGTGGCAGGTGAACCCTTTCGTGCTTGTCACATTTCAGATGGTTCATGACAGAGGACTGGCTGTAGGTGGACTGCCCAGCGCAGATGATATCCCCTTGCCCCCATCACCTCTAGCTGCAGATCAGGATAGCAGCACAATCACTGAGGCTCAGAAGGCAGAGTTTAAGGCTTGGAAATCACGGGCCACTCAGGTCTATGAGGATAACATCAGGCTTAGATCGAAGCGGTTGATGGCTGCAAAGATCCGACAGATCGCTGAGAAGTTTGTGGTGTATGACGCATTGTACATGCCGCACACTCTGGATTTCAGAGGCAGAGCTTATCCATCACCCATGTACCTTAATCCACAAGGCAACAGCCTAGCTAAGGGGATGCTACGGTTCGCTGATGGTAAACCCTTGGGCACTAACGAGGCTGCCTGTGAACTCGCTATACACGGGGCTAATTGCTACGGGTACGACAAGGCATCGATGCAAGAGCGTGTCGATTGGGTGGTCGAGAACCAAGATCGTATTCTACAGGCTGGCAGTGACCCTATGGCTGACCTGTGGTGGGCCAAGGAAGCTGATGATGCTTGGTCTTTCCTTGCATTCTGCGAAGAGTGGTGCGGGTACTGTGAGAACGGGTATGACCATGTGTCCTACATTGCAGTGGCAAAGGATGGCTCATGCTCTGGCTTACAGCACTTCTCAGCGCAGCTTGCTGACCCTGTGGGTGGCGCTGCAGTAAACCTCACGCCCTCTGATAGACCTGCAGATATTTACCAAGCTGTCATCGATAAAGTTATCTTAAAAGTACAGGCAGATCTAACCCGAAACGATTTTAATTTGAAGGACATGGCACAAAGCTGGTTAGATTATGGGATGACCAGAAAGACAGCCAAGCGTTGTACTATGACACGGGTGTATGGCTCGACGTTGTATAGCGCGAGGGCATTTGTTCAGGAATACATCACTGAGACAGATGAGAAGCGCAAACAGGAAGACCCTGCGTATGTCAGCCCCCTGCATGAGCGTGAGTTTCAGGCTGCTATCTACTTAGCCAAGCATGTGTGGGATTCAATCAACGAGACAGTGATTGCTGCCAAGGATGGGATGGATTGGCTGCAAGAATGTGCCCGTGAACTTGCTAGTGAAAACCTACCGATTGTCTGGACCACCATCGATGGGTTGCCTGTCATGCAGAACTATCCTGACATGGCAAAGCGTAGGCTCAAGACCAAGTTCGGTGACAAGCTTGTTTACCTCACGGTTCAAGAGGAAATTAAGAACAAGCTGGACCGCCGCCGTGCATCCAACGGGTGTTCTCCAAATTGGGTTCACGCAAACGATGGGTGTCACCTTCGACTTACCGTCAATCTAGCAGCCTCAAATAACGTGACCCACTTCGCAATGGTACATGATAGTTTTGGCTGCCATGCGGCTGACGTTGAGATGCTTGGCGCTTGCTTGCGGGAAACCTTCATCGAACTCTACCATGAGAACAATCCTTTCGAGCGTTTCAAGGCAGAGGGTGAAGCCCTGCTAGGCCGTGAGCTACCGCCCTGCCCAGCTAAGGGTGAACTGGATGTCACTGAGGTACGGCATTCAGAATTCTTCTTTGCTTAATTCTAACCCGAAACGAATAGGTTGCACCTATAGTTCTAACAGATCCGAAAGGTAACGAATGGAACAAAAGACTACCAAAACTTTAATAGACACCGCCAATTATCTGAAGCGGTTCGGACACCCCGTGCCTGTAGATATTTTAGCCCGACTTCTGGAACGCGGCGTCGATATTGACCAATGGAAATAGGAGAAAACATGACCATTGTAACACCCAAAGGAACCGCCGTTTGGCCTAAGCTGAACACCCCTGACACTAAGTTCAATGCTGATGGTGAGTACACCGTAAAGCTGAAAATGAGTGTCGAGGAAAGCCAGCCTCTCATCAAGCAGCTTGAAGAGCAACGTGACTTCTACAAATCACAAGCTGTGAAGAAAGACCCTAAGGTCAAGCAGTATGGCGAGGCACCATTGTATGAGGAAGAGACTGACGATCAGGGTGACCTGACAGGCTTCAACATCTTCAAGTTCAAGCAGAAAGCTAACATCACCCTGCGTGATGGCAGCACTCGCCCCATGACTGTGGCTCTGTTTGATTCAAACAAGACCCCAACGCACCAAGAGGTGACAGGTGGTTCAACAATCAAGGTGGCCTTCAAGGCTATCGGCTATGCAATGCCAAGCACTCGCATGGTTGGTGTATCGTTACGCCCAAGCGCAGTTCAGATCATCGAACTTGCAGCATCAGCATCTGCTTCAGAAGCTGTGGACCTCTTCGAGAAAGAGGATGGGTTTGTAGCTGATAGCTTCGAGAACGTAGAGAAGGAAGCAGCCTTTGATGACTCCGACTTCTAAGCGCAAGCTTGGTGGTGGTTCATTAACAAGGTCAGATGTCAGAGCAATGGCATTGAAACATGGTTGGCGGTCGGGCTTAGAAGAAAGCCTTGCCGCCGACTTACGTTCTAAGGGTGTCGAGTTTGAGTACGAGGAACACAAGATTGAATACCTCGTGCCTGAACGTCGAGCAAAGTACACCCCAGATTTCTACGTTTATACAAGAAGCGGCAAGCTTATCATCATCGAAAGCAAGGGCCGCTTCGTAACTGCCAACCGACAGATGCACCTGTTGGTCAAGCAACAGTACCCCGACTTGGACCTGAGGTTTGTGTTCTCAAACCCCAACCAAAAAATCTCAAAACAAAGCAAGACAACCTACGGCATGTGGTGTGAGCGTCACGGCTTTCTCTACGCAGCCAAGGTTGTTCCACAGGAATGGATAAATGAATAAAGATATCACACAGATCGTGGTTCATTGCTCATACACCCCACCTCAGATGGACATAGGCGCGAAAGACATTGACCGCTGGCATCGTGAGCGCGGGTGGATGGGCATTGGATATCACGCCGTTATCACCCGTAAGGGTAAAGTAGAAATGGGAAGACCTCTCAATAAGACGGGTGCCCATGTCCGGTCAATCAATCGCACATCACGAGGCATCTGCCTGATCGGCGGTATGACCAAAGATAAATCAGGGGCTGCAGTCAACTACTCAGATGAGCAGCTTGATGCCCTTCGATCATTGATAGACGATTGGAAAGAAAACCACTTCCCACTCGCTAAAGTATCCGGTCATGTCGATTGGGATAAGGGTAAGACCTGCCCCAACTTCGACGCGGCACATTGGTATGAGACCGGACAGGTTATCAGCAATCTTTAATTAGGTTGCACCAACACTACGACCTCCCACTGGCTCACCTTAGGGTGGGCCTTTTTCTTTTTAGAACCCTAACAGCTAGGAGTTATCATGTCACAATCAGTCAAAGTAAAAGAACACCTCAAAACCTACGGCTCCATCAGCGCACTAGAGGCTCAGAGTAACTACCAGATCTGGCGGTTAGCTGCAGTCATCAATCGCCTGAAGAATGCTGGCCTGTCGATCAGCACTATAATGAAGACAGCCCCGAATGGAGCCAAATATGCAGAGTACAGATACAACCTTACTGCATAAAACATCCTGCGAATGTGGATCGTCCGATGCACGGGCGGTCTACTCCGATGGCAGTTCATACTGCTTTTCGTGCGAAAAATATTTCAAGGGTGACAGCATGGACACTGAGTATATAGCACCGACCAAAGCTGCAGGTCTCATCGAATCCGGTGAGGTCCAAGCGTTAGGCAAGCGGCGTATCACAGAAGATACATGCCGCAAGTTTAACTACACCGTCAGTCAGTACGGTGGTCAGAGGGTGCAGGTTGCAAACTACAAGAACCGTGAAGGCCAAGTCGTAGCACAGAAGATCCGCTTCGCTGATAAGACCTTCAAGTTTCTTGGGGATGCAAAGCAAGCTGGCTTGTATGGTCAACACCTATGGAAAGATGGCGGCAATATGCTGGTCATAACAGAAGGCGAAATCGATGCCCTCTCTATGAGCCAGTTGCAAGGCAACCGCTTTCCAGTTGTATCCATTAGCCAAGGCGCTGCAGGTGCCAAGCGTGTCATCCAACGTGAGCTAGATTTTGTTGAGAGCTTCGAGAAAGTGGTCATCATGTTTGACCAAGACGAAGCAGGTCGTGCTGCAAGCATAGACGTTGCTCAACTCTTGACACCATCTAAGGCTCACATTGCAGCCCTGCCCCTGAAAGACCCCAACGAAATGTTGGTACAGGGGCGGGGCAAGGAAGTGATTGATGCTATGTGGCAAGCGAAAGCTTACAGGCCAGACGGTATCATAGCTGGCACTGACCTTTGGGAAAGTGTCTCAACTGATGATGAGAAACAGTCCATCCCTTATCCCTTTGACGATCTTAATCAAAAGACCAGAGGCATGAGAAGGGGCGAACTGGTTACCTTAACGGCTGGAAGTGGCGTTGGTAAATCTCAAGTATGCCGCGAGATTGCTTATCATCTTATCCAACAAGGCGAGAGCCTTGGCTACATAGCCCTCGAAGAGAACGTGAAACGCACGGCTCTGGGGTTAATGGGTTTGGCAATCGACAAGCCCTTACACTTAACAAAGGAAGGAGTGTCCAATGATACTCTCAAGTGTGCTTTCAATGACACCGTTGGGTCTGGTCGTGTTTACCTCTACGATCATTTCGGCTCTCTTGCTACCGACAACCTCATCAGCAAAGTCAGATACCTTGCCAAAAGTTGTGGGGTTGGCTGGGTTGTGCTCGATCATCTCAGCATTGTTGTTTCAGGTGTTGACGATGGCGATGAGCGGAAGGCTATAGATGTCATCATGACTAAGCTCCGGTCTCTTGTCGAAGAGACAGGGATCGGGCTTATACTTGTGTCTCACCTACGAAGACCATCAGGTGAGAAGGGTTGGGAAGAAGGACTGCAGGTCAGTCTCAACTCACTTCGAGGTTCCGCATCGATAGCCCAGCTATCTGACATGTGTATCTCCATCGAAAGAAACCAACAGGGTGACAACCCTAACATCTCAACCATGCGTGTGTTGAAGAACAGATACACAGGTGAAACTGGTGTAGCTGCTTACCTTCATTACGACCAAGACACAGGCCGCATGGTCAACGTCGAAGACCCATCAGTCTTTGATGATGACGATAAGCCTGACTTTTAACAGCTACTCGAAAGGGAGAGCATGAGACTTCTATTTGATATCGAAACCAATGGCCTGATGGATGAGCTAGATACTGTTCACTCACTGGTGATGATAAACATTGACAATGGTGTGGTGTATTCCTGTGCAGATCAGGAAGGTTACATCCCCATAGAGCTTGGACTAACCATCCTCGATACAGCAACCATGTTGATCGGACACAACATCCAAGACTTTGACCTTCCAGCTTTGGAGAAGGTATATGGATATGTATATACAGGCGAGATACATGACACACTTATCATGTCTCGTTTGGTCTGGTCGGACCTGAAGGACAATGACTTCCGGTACATCAAGAAGAACACAGAGTTCCCTAGAAATCTCATAGGCTCTCATGGTCTAAAGGCTTGGGGCCTACGGCTATCTAACCTCAAGGATGATTACGATGGCGGCTGGACCTCATGGTCTAAGGTCATGCAAGATTACTGCGAGCAAGACTGCCAAGCTAACTGGACCCTATACAAAAAGATTATGTCCAAGAAGCCCAGCGCAGAAAGCATCAGCCTTGAGCATGAGTTTGCTGCAGTCATTCGCAAGCAAGAGAAGATAGGTTTCAACTTCGACATCAACGCAGCCAACAAGCTTCTATCTACCCTGCAAGGTAGACAGGCAGAGCTTGAAGCTGAACTGCAGACTTCTTTCCCACCTTGGGAAATCAGAGAACCATTCATACCCAAAGCAAACAACAAGACCAGGGGGTATGTTAAGGGTGAGCTTACCTACAAAGTCAAAGAGGTAGTCTTCAACCCTGCCAGCCGTGACCACATAGCAGACAGATTGCAAAAGCTGCGCGGCTGGAAACCTGAGCTGATGACAGAACAGGGTAAGCCTAAGGTAGATGAAGCTGTCCTCAAGACACTTGATTATCCTGAGGCTGCACTCCTTAACGAGTACCTTCTAATTAACAAACGTATCGGTCAGCTTGCTACTGGTGCCAACGGTTGGTTGAAGATGGTTAAGGATGGAAAGATTCATGGTCGTGTTAATACCAATGGTGCCGCCACTGGGCGCTGTACACATAGCAGGCCAAACGTCAGTCAAACGCCCAGTATCAGTGCGCCATACGGAACTGAGTGCAGATCGTTATTCCATGCACCGGCTGGTTACTCGCTTGTGGGTGCAGATCTTTCAGGCTTAGAGCTACGCTGCTTGGCACACTTCATGTCCAAGTATGATGATGGTTCTTATGCTGATGTTGTGGTCAATGGTGACATCCATACACTCAACCAGAAGGCTGCAGGTTTACCTACTAGGAACAACGCCAAGACATTCATCTATGGATTCTTGTATGGCGCAGGTCCAGCCAAGATCGGTTCGATTGTAAATGGTAGTGAGAAGGAAGGGCGTAAGCTTATCGCAAAGTTTATGAAGGCTACCCCTGCTATCAAACTACTACGCGCTGCAGTCGCAGAGGCGGTAGAGAAACAGGGTTACCTTACAGGTCTGGACGGTAGGCAACTACCAATCCGGTCAGGTCATGCAGCCCTTAACACCCTACTCCAATCTGCAGGTGCAGTTCTATCCAAGAAAGCATCAGTCATCCTGTATGAAAATCTAACCCTTAACGATCTGAAGTGGGGTGAGGATTGGGCACAGGTAGCTCACGTTCACGACGAAGTTCAACTCATAGCAAGAAAGGAGATAGCTGATTATGTCGGACAACAAGCAGTTAAATCTTTTCAACTCGCTGGGGAATACTACGACTTCCGATGCCCTATCACAGGAGAGTACAAAGTGGGCAACAATTGGGCAGACACACACTAGCAATCCCGTAAGCATCAGGAAGCGCAACAAAGTACAATGGCGCAAACGACAGCTAGTTGCTTACAAAGGTGGGAAGTGTGAACGATGTGGTGGTGAGTACCATGAGAACGTCTATGACTTTCACCATTACGATCAGAGCTTGAAGAGCTTTGCAGTTAATCAATCTACATACCAACGTAAGTGGATAGACCTAGTAGCAGAGGTGGATAAATGTTTCCTTCTTTGCTCTAACTGTCACCGCGAAGTTCACACCCACAACGAACCAACTTTCATTAAATCTAACCCTAAAGGTGTACTATGACTGACGTACAATACATGACCCACATGGGTGACGATGACCTTGTGTGTGATGCAGCTAGAGTTTCATTCAACAAACAGGCAGAGAACTATGGACCCAATCAAAACGAAAGGCTCATTAACTTCCTCGCAAGAGAGAAACACTACCACCCATTCAGCCACCCCGTTGCTACCTTCAGATGCACCACCAGCATATTCGTCGCAAGGCAATTGGCAAAACATCAGGTCGGTGGAACTTGGAACGAGGTCAGTAGACGATACGTCAAAACCTCACCCACATACTGGACTCCGACATTCTTTCGGGATTCCATTAAAGACGTAAAGCAAGGCTCATCATCAGAGGCACACCGTAGGAGCGAAGAGTTCCTAGAGTTGTACCAAGAGATAATGATCGATGCGATTGCTACCTACGATAAGATGATTGCCTCAGGTGTTTGTGCTGAACAAGCAAGAGCAATCCTACCTCAAGGTGTTGAAACAGAGTGGGTATGGACAGGCAGTCTTCTGTTCTGGTCTCGCGTCTACAACCTACGCAGCGCCTCTGACACCCAACGTGAAACCCAAGAGTTCGCAGACCTACTAGGTGAACAGATGGCATCCCTCTACCCTATTAGCTGGAAGGCTTTGACCGATGATGATTGAAGAACAAGAGATAGAAATTGAATCCCTGCAGATAGCCAAAGCTAAAATCGTAGCAGAGATATGTGTGGTTGCAGATAAAATCCAAGACCCAGAACTCAGAGACATGGCACACGATGCTGCCTTGGTTCTCCTTCATTCCATCATGCCAGACAAACAAGCAGACCTGCATGTATTCCAAGGAAGAAAACAATGAGACTTTTATTTGATGCAGACATCATAGCATTCAAAGCTGCAGCCGCTACTGAACAGCCTATTAATTGGGGTGATGGTATCTGGACACTACATGGTTATGAGCAAGATGTCATCGACCATGCTATGTCATACATGCAGAGCGTAGCTGACAAACTGGATACTCAAGATGTCCTGTTATTTCTCACAGGAGCCAACAACTGGCGTAAGGATATCTTACCTTCCTATAAGTCTAACAGGAAGGACACGCGCAAGCCTCTGATGCTACCCTTCATACGTCAGTTCATGGTGGATAATTTAGGTGCCACCATCGTTGATACGTTTGAGGCTGATGACCTCTTAGGTATCGAAGCAACCTCGACAGATGATTGTATCATTGTAAGTGAGGACAAAGACCTCAAGACGATACCAGCAATGGTCTACAATCCTCAGAAAGATGATGAGCCTGTTCTCATTCCAGAGTTCACTGCAGCTTGGAACCATATGTTTCAAACACTGACAGGTGATAGCACCGATGGGTATTCAGGTTGCCCCAAGGTTGGACCAGTAGCAGCCAAAAAAATTTTACAGGACATCGATCAGGTCGAAGACCTGTGGCCTGCAGTGGTTGCTGCATTCAAGAAACAGAACCTATCGGAAGAGGTAGCTCTCCAACAGGCACAGGTGGCTCGCATCTGTCATGCCTCTGACTTCGATAAAGAAACTGGAAAGGTAATACCTTGGACACCATCGTAAGAAATCCCCCGCACTACACCCGCTACAAGATCGAGCCAATCACATTCATTATGCAGAACGATCTACCATTCCATCTAGGTAACATCGTCAAGTATGCTCTGCGAGCAGGTCATAAGATGTACCCCAACATGGGTGCAGTTGAGAGTGAAATAACAGACCTCGAAAAAGTGGTGAGATACTGCGAGATGCGTATCAACCAACTCAATGACAAAGAGTTACTGTGATTGTTTACCATAGAGAACGAAGCAGACGCCACCGTCATAACAGCAATGGATGTGACGGGGCAGTTTGAAGATGTTCAAGTAATCCAAGACGGTGAACTCATCTATATCCGACAGTGGAATGAGAAGGCAAAGGTCAACGACCTAATCATTCTAACTCTATTACAATTTGAATCCATCCTAGAAGCGCAGAACTGCTCGGCTGGATGTTACGCATTGGAAATTCGCAATGGCTAAATGGAACTTCGATCTAGTCGCACCCCGACTAACCTTTAATCACTACCAAGAAGATGCAGCGACAACCGCTATCTACCCAGATGCAAGAGCACTGGAATACTTGAGCCTTGGTCTGGTCGCAGAGGCAGGTGAGGTAGCTGGTAAAGTAGCAAAGTATTATCGCAAGGACGGTGAGCTTCCTAAGGAAGACCTCATCGATGAGATAGGTGATGTGCTTTGGTTTATCAGCGAGCTTGCTCGTTATCTCGAAACAGACCTCTCAGTAGTAGCAGATAAAAACAGAAAGAAACTAGCCTCTCGCAAAGAACGAGGGGTCTTAAAGGGCAGTGGGGATACTCGATGACAACAGACACAAGAGCGCAGGTGGTAACACGGCGTACATATAACAGACCCTTAGATACAGAGGGCAAACAATTTGAAACATGGGAACAAACTATTGACCGTGTTATTCAGCACCAGAAATGGTTGTGGGAAAGAGCTAAACAAGAAGACTTAACACCTCAGGATTGGTGTGAGTTAGAGGAACTTCGACAGTTATTCCTCAAGCGTATCGCCTGTCCTTCTGGGCGAACACTATGGCTAGGTGGAACTGACGTTGCAAAGCGCAGAGAAGCCTCACAGTTCAACTGTAGTTTCGGTAAGGTGGAGACAGTCCACGATGTGGTTGACGCTATGTGGCTGCTTCTGCAGGGCTGTGGCGTAGGCTTCGAGCCTGTGGTTGGAACCCTGAATGGCTTTGCTAAACCAGTAGAGATTGAGATTGTACGTTCTACCCGCCCCAACCGTGGAGCAGATGGTAACCATGCATGGCGTCGAGGTAAGGAATGGCATTTAGAGGTTGGAGATAGTGCAGAAGCTTGGGCCAAGTCTATTGGTAAGATACTAGCTCTCAAAGAACCTGTGGATAAGATAGTCCTAGACTTCTCACAGATCCGACCATCCGGTGAACGACTATCCGGTTACGGTTGGATTAGTTCCGGTGACAGTACCATCAGCGTAGCCTTCGAGAAGATCTGTGACATCCTCAATAGACGCGCTGGGCAGCTATTAGATCGTATTGACATCCTTGATATCATCAACTGGCTAGGCACCACCCTATCCTCTCGTAGATCTGCAGAGATTGCAGTGATGCCGTATGGCGCTAAGGATTGGGAACGCTTTGCTAAAGCTAAGAAGGACCATTGGATTGATAACCCTCAAAGGGCACAGTCTAATAACTCTCTTCTATTCTGGGATAAACCTACTCGCTCTGAGTTAGCTGATATCTTCCAGCTTATGACAGAGGCAGGTGGATCTGAACCAGCTATTATCAACGCCACAGAAGCAACACGCAGAGCACCTTGGTTTAAAGGTGTAAATCCATGTGCTGAGATACTCTTAGGAAATAAGAGCTTCTGTAATTTATGTGAGTTTGACCTCAATAAAACCAACGGTGTTGACATTGATGTTGTGCGTCATTGGATACGTTTGATTGCCCGTGCAAACTACAGGCAGACCTGCGTGAACTTAGATGATGGTGTACTGCAGCGTAGCTGGCACGAGCTTAACGAGTTCTTACGGCTTACAGGTGTAGGGCTGACAGGCATCGTGACATGGGAACACTTAGATAAACCTGAGATGTTCGATCTGTTACGGGAAGCTGCAGTCACTGGCTCTCACTCAATGGCTGACGAACTGAAATTACCCCGCTCGAAAGCTGTAACAACTGTGAAGCCAAGCGGAACCTTATCAAAGATTATGTCTACTACAGAAGGAGTACACAAACCCCTTGGCAAGTATATCTTCAATAACATCAAGTTCAGTATTCACGACCCCCTCGTTCCTATTCTTCGAGAGGCTGGATACCGTGTCTTTCCTGACCCTTATGAAGGTCAAGGGGGTGATAGTGTCTTGGCTACCTTCCCCGTATCTTATGAGAGTGTCAGCTTCGATACAGTGGATGGTAAGCATGTCAACTTAGAGACAGCTATCACTCAGCTAGATCGATACAAGATGATGATGCAACACTACGTTGACCACAACTGTTCAGTAACCATTAGCTATGACCAGACAGAGATCGAAGAGATTATCGAATGGTTCTTAGAGAACTGGAACAACTTTGTAGGTGTATCATTCATCTATCGTAACGATCCAACCAAGACTGCAGAAGACCTTGGGTATCCTTACCTGCCACAAGAAGTGGTGGATGAGGAAACATTCAAAGCCTACGCAGACACATTGAAACCCATTGACTTGGAAGCAGCCAACAGCCTCGAAGAGCTAGAGGATGATGGATGTTCTACAGGTGCATGTCCAATTAGGTAACGTATGAGAAAACGATCCACCTATAAGATGAAGATGGAACAGCAAGAGGTCGTACACGCCCCCCGTGTGCGGCCTTTAGTTCCAAAGAACCCCGCTCAGACTAACTACATCAATTGTATCAACCAATACGCACAGGTGTTTGTCACAGGTCCAGCGGGAACTGGTAAGACCTACATAGCTGCATCACTAGCAGCCGATATGTATAACAAGCATCAGATCCATAAGATAATCTTGACCAGACCTAACATCCCTGCGGGTAAATCACTTGGTTTCTTTGCTGGTACAATAGAAGACAAGATAGCACCTTGGGTCTTCCCGCTTACTGAAGTTCTGATCGAGAGATTAGGCAAAGCTAAGTATGAGATAGCACATAAACGAGGTGATATTGAGATTGTACCCTTCGAGGTTATGCGGGGCAGATCCTTCAACAATGCTTTCGTAATCTTGGATGAAGGTCAGAACCTAACACCCCATGAGATGAAGATGTTTCTAACTCGCATAGGTGAAGACAGTAAGGTCATCATCAATGGCGATGTAAGCCAACACGATCTTAAAGAACAATCAGGACTAACAGTAGCAATCGACCTGATGCAAAAGCATAATATCCCTGCAGCACACTGTAACTTTACGCATGATGACGTAGTACGATCAGGTATATGTGCAGCTTGGACGCGAGCATTTGGTTAGGTTGCCCCCTAAGGATGACTTAATGTTTCCATATATATCAAAAGAACTCATTGAAGAGTTAGACAAGCGATTCCCTGATAGATCTCCCACATACGATGAGACACATACAGCATTGATGTGGCGAGGTGGTCAGCGGTCTGTCGTGGAAATGATAAAACAACTTCACGAAGACCAACTGTCTTCAGATTTAGGAGAATAGCATATGTGCCTTTTCAGCCCTAGTGCGCCCCAACAAGCAGCACCACCACCAGCCCCAGCACCAGCACCGCCAGCGGCAAGTAACCCGATTGATGCGGGGGGAAGTGTTCCAACTGCAAACAACCCAGTGATGAGCAACATCTACGACCCCTCTTCTCCCGAAAGCGGAATGGCTGCGGAGAAAGGTGCAATAAGTACCAAAGCAAAGGGTACATCCCAACTTAAAGTAGACTTAGACCCTACGGTTGCGTCGATGGGTAAAGCCACAGGCTTACAAATTAACAGGTGACATGAATGAGTATTGGTACTGCACAAGAACGGTATCGACAACTTGAACACACCAGACAATCATATCTCGACAGAGCTAGAGATTGCTCAGAGCTAACTATTCCATCGTTGATACCACCAGATGTACACAACGAGACAAGCGACCTCTATACACCCTTTCAGGGTATAGGTGCTCGTGGTGTGAATAACTTAGCCTCTAAGCTTTCACTGGCTCTCATGCCCCCTAATGCTCCCTTCTTCCGGTTTATGGTAGAGCCTTACACTCTCAAAGAGATGGCTCAAGAACCTGCAGCTAGAACCAATGTTGAAAAACAATTGGGTGAGTATGAACGGGCAGTGATGAGTGAGATTGAATCATCTGGTGATAGGGTTGCGGTGCATGAGGCTCTCAAGCATTTAATAGTCGGTGGTAACGTACTGTTACATATCGATCCAAAGAAAACTCGTGTAATTCATTTAGACAGCTATGTGGTTTCAAGAGCACCCAATGGTGATGTTCTTGAAGTTGTAATGGTAGAGAATGTTTCACCAAACGTATTAGACAAAGCAACAGCCGCTAATATCCAAGGTAAACTAGAAGGTGATGAGAAGACCGTAGAGGTGTATACTCACATCGAAAGAAAGAATGCTTTCTTCACAGTTTATCAAGAGGTCAAAGGCAGTGTTATTGCTGGTTCCCGAGGTAAATACAAAGCTGATGCAGTTCCCTTCTTACCCTTACGTTTCTCCCGCATTGACGGTGAGGACTATGGTCGAGGGTTTGTTGAAGAGCTACTAGGTGACCTCAAGTCACTAGAAGGTCTAAGCCAAGCAATCGTTGAAGGCGCAGCCGCCGCAGCTAAGGTGTTATTCTTAGTGAACCCTAACGGTACTACGAGGATGCGTAGCATTGCTCAAGCTGAGAATACAGCAATCATCGAAGGAAATCGTAACGATGTTTCAGTCCTACAAATGGACAAGTTCAATGACTTTCGGGTGGCCTACCAAGCCATGCAAGGAATCGAAGAACGACTATCCCAACAGTTTATGCTTCAATCTTCAGTTCAGCGGAATGGAGAACGAGTCACTGCAGAAGAAATCAGATACCTCGCAGGAGAACTAGAGGATACCCTATCAGGTATCTACTCAATCCTGTCACAGGAGTTCCAGCTTCCTTACGTCAACCGTAAGATGGAAGTATTAACCCGTGCCAATAAGCTACCTAAGCTTCCTGAGGACGTTGTTAAGCCTACCATTGTTACAGGTATGGAAGCACTTGGTCGTGGGCATGACCTACGCAAGTTGGACCTGTTTATCCAAGGCATGACACAGGCATTAGGACCAGAGGTTCTGGCACAGTACGTCAACCTTCAAGATTATATCAAACGTAGAGCGACTGCCTTGGGCATCGACACTGAAGGTCTAATCAAATCAGAAGAACAAATCGCTCAAGAGATGCAACAGGCACAGATGCAGCAAATGGCTATGCAAGCTGGACCATCTGCAATCCAAGAGGGCGTCAAGCAGTTAGGAAATTCATATGTTGAAAGCCAAAGACAGCAAGGAGCCGCAGAAGCCTGAGGCACCTAAAAAACCATTGGCAGCACCTGCAGTAGTTAAGAGTAATCCGATAAAACGCGAAGACTTCTAATGGCTGGCGGTAAGAAGAAACCCAACCTTAGTGTGGGTCGTGGAGAGAAGCGATCAGTTTCTAAAGGGGCGGGTCTTACCGCTAAAGGTCGCGCTAAATATAATCGTGCAACAGGCAGTAATTTAAAAGCCCCTGCACCTAACCCCAAAACGAAAGCTGCTAAAGGCCGCAAGAAATCTTTCTGTGCTCGAAGTCAAGGATGGACAGGTGAGCGCGGTAGGGCAGCGCGTAGAAGATGGAAATGTTAATTTATGGCTGAAAGTATTACCATAACAGAAGCAGAGACTGGCCCTGATGCACCCGTTGCAGAACAGGATAACTCGACTCGACCTGAATGGTTGCCAGAGAAATTCGCTACAGTAGAGGATATGGCAAAATCCTATGGCGAACTTGAAAAGAAACTGTCCGGTCCTAATGAGGAACCAGAGACAGTCGAAGAGGCTGAAGCACCTAAAAGTGAGGGGCCTAAATTCGACAAGTTTGCCCAGCAATTTGCCGACGAGGGTGCCCTTTCTGATGAAAGTTTTAAAGAACTGGAAGGAATGGGCTACCCTCGTGAAATGGTGGATACATACATTAAGGGTATGCAATCCGCACAGACTGCAGACACAGATGCAGTTATGTCAGTCGCAGGTGGCACTGAGGGTTATCAAGAACTCACAGAATGGGCCAAGGCCAACATGGAGACTAATGAATTAGAACTCTATAACAACATGGTCGGCACAGACACCGACAACGCGAAGATGGCAGTGGAGTGGCTTATGTCAAAACGTGAAGCCGCAGGTGATGTTGAACCCACCCTGCTATCTGGAAAGTCTGCAGCACCAGCTAAAGATGAATTCCGCAGCACTGCAGAAGTGGTAGCTGCCATGAAGGATGCCCGATACGGCAAGGACTCAGCGTACACTAAAGACGTTGAAGAGAAGCTAGGTCGGTCCTCAGTATTTTAAATGAAGCTCTGGTGGGGGTACTGCCCCCATCAATTTCAGGAGAACCCATGTCTCTTTATAAAAACATTCATGCCAAGCGTAAGCGTATAGCAAGCGGTAGTGGCGAAAAGATGCGTAAGGCTGGCTCTAAGGGGGCACCTACAGCAAAGAATTTTAAACGTGCGGCAAAGACTGCCCGTAAAAAATAATTTAATTAGGGGTAAGTAATGATCGATGTGTTGATGCTGGCGGGAGCCGTGTCGCAGGTGGCTGGTGCCATCAGTTCTTCAGTACAAGCTGGAAAAGATTTAACATCAATCATGCCCCTAGCAGGTAGATTGGCTAAACTAGATTCAGAGATTCAATTAGCTGATGCTGGTAAGCATAGATCTTTTATCAGTAAACTAGGAGCACCTGCAGAAGAAGCTATGGCTATTGCCCAAGCGAAGGCCAAGCATAAAGAAGCTATGGATGAACTCAGGTCTGTCTGTAGACTATATGGACCATCAGGGTTTTGGGATTCCTTCCAGAAGGAACTCACTGCAGCCCGTGTCCGACACAAAGAAGAGTTAGAACGAAGAGCAAAAGCTAGAGACCAACTGGTCTGGGGCATCAGCCTCACCTTTGGTGTCTTAATATTCTTAGCTGGAACTGCAGCTATGATTTATTTTGCAGCGGAATTAGCTTGAAAGGAAACTGACATGCCTCGTTAGGCAGTCGAACTAGACCGATGAACACTCAGACCGGATGCGTCCGACAATCTTTGTAAGTAAGAGCGAAAGTTATTTCCCTTTTAATTTATTCCAAGGATTTGCAAAATGGCAAACGCAACAGCATCACGCTTAGGTGTGGTAAATGGAGCAACACCAACAGATTTCGCATCTGCTAACGCTCTATTTCTGAAAGTATTCGCAGGTGAAGTCCTGACTGCTTTCGATGAAACTAACGTAATGAAAGATCTTCATACCTCACGCACAATCGCGTCTGGTAAATCGGCATCTTTCCCAGTGACAGGTAAAGCTAACGCAGCTTACCACACTGTAGGTACTCCATTGCTGGGTACTCAAGCAATCAAGCATAACGAAATCGTAATCAACATCGATGACGTACTTATTGCTGACACATTTATCGCCAACATTGACGAAGCCCGTAATCACTATGATGTACGCGCTGAGTATAGCCGCCTGTTGGGCATGGCTTTGGCGAAGGAATTTGACACTCGTACAATGCGTGTAGGTGTATTGGCCGCTCGTTCAGCCGCAACTATCACAGGTCAGAACGGTGGTTCTGCTTTGACTGATGCAGACGCTGCAACTAACGGTGCATCATTGGCTGCTTCTATCTTTGAGGCTGCTAAAGTATTGGATGAGAAAGATGTTCCTGAAAATGAGCGTGTGGCTCTCGTAGCCCCTGCACAATACTACAACTTGGTACAAACTACTGATGTCATTAACCGTGACTTTGGTGGTGCTGGTGTATACGCCGATGGTACTGTTCTGCGCGTTGCAGGTATTCAGATTGTTAAGACTAACAACCTGCCCTCAAGCAACATCTCAGCCGTGTCTGGTGAGAACAACACCTATTCAGGTGACTTCTCTAACACAGTAGCACTGGTTATGCAGAAGCAAGCTGTAGGTACTGTGAAGCTCATGGACCTCGCGGTTGAGCGTACATCAGGTGACTTCGAAGTCATGTACCAAGGTACACTGATGGCTGCTAAGTATGCGATGGGCCACGGCGTATTGCGTCCAGAATGTGCAGTTGAAATTAAGTCTGCTTAATTCTCTTTTGGGTCAGTCCTCACGGGCTGGCCCATTTTTTTATTTACGAGGACAATCATGGCTATACCAGCATCAATGACCGATCTTGAAGCGGTCAATATATTACTAACTACTATTGGTGAGGCTCCTGTTAATACGCTTACTGGCAACCAAGTGACGGACGTTTCAATCGCCAATCAGGTCTTGAATGAAGTTAGTCGTGAGGTTCAAAGTCAGGGGTGGCATTTTAATACAGAACAGCGCGTACCACTTACGCCTAATACAAACAGCCAAATACCAATACCCGCTAATGTATCACGCATTGATACACCTGATTTAAATGCGGTGGTTAAAAGCGAGAAGCTCTTTGACTTAACAGAGCGCTCATACACTTTCACAGATGTGGTCTACGCCGACATCGTTTATTACCAAGATTTTGTTGAACTTCCTGATGTTGCCAAAAGGTACATTACAGTTCGCGCCGCCCGTATCTTTTCAGATCGGATGCTCAATTCAGAGACTATCCACAAGATGACCTCAAGGGATGAAGAGTTGGCGCTTATAAATCTTAGAGAATACGAAGGCGACACCGCAGATTTCAACATGATGGACAGCTACTCTGTCGCGCGTGTGTTGAACCGTGGGTTTAACAGAAGGGTTCTTATGCAATGAGCCTTATCAGTCACGCCATCCCCAATCTTGTTCAAGGTGTTTCGCAACAATCCCCCGCCTTGCGGTTGTCTTCGCAAGCCGAAGTACAGGAAAATGCATTCCCGTCACTGGTTGAAGGATTGCAGAAGCGACCGCCGCTGGAACATAAAGCTATTCTTAAAAATAGTACCACCAGTGGTTCGTTCATTCACCTCATCAACAGAGATGCCAATGAACGGTATTTTGTTTTTATCAACGCATCCAACCAAATTACTGTCACAGACTTGGATGGGGTGGCAAAGACTGTAACGTACCCCAATGGAACAGGATATTTAAATAGCTCCACACCTACCGCTGACTTTAGAGCAGTCACCGTGGCCGACTATACGTTTATTGTTAATACTTCTCAGACAGTTGCAATGAGTAGTTCAACTTCTCCATCTTATCCGTTTACTGGATTAATTTCGGTAAAGCAGGGAGATTACAACCAGCGATATACGGTCTACATAAACAATTCTGTGTTAGCGAATATTACTACAAGCGCAACAGATCAGGTTGAAACTAGAACTGATGATATTGCTTCTCGCCTTGCGTCAGCGATTAACAGTAATAGTAGTTATTCAGCCTCTTCTGACGGCAGCACTGTTGAGATAACTAAGAATAATGGTGGCAGCTTTGACCTAGCAACATACGATAGCTTGGGAAATACTGGTATGACCTCCACGATTGGAACCATCCAACGCTTTGACGATCTACCTGTGCAAGCACCTGATGGTTACATTGTGCAAGTCCAAGGTGACCAAACGAATAACTTTGATGATTACTATGTTAAGTTCCAAGCAAACAACTCGAGTAGGGTTTCTGAGGGGTCTTGGATTGAGTGGATTAAACCAAACATTAAATATCAGCTAAACGCGGCTACTATGCCCCACCTGCTTATAAGACAGGCAAACGGTTCGTTTACGTTTGAACAGGCAGACTGGGGTGACAGGACTGTTGGCGATACATTTTCAATCCCAACGCCAACCTTTGTTGGGCAGAAGATTTCTGACGTATTCTTCTTTCAGAATCGCCTTGGCTTTTTGTCAGAGGAAAACGTAAACCTTTCGAGAACCTCAGCCTACTTCGATTTCTTTGCTAAAACTGCAAGAACGATACTCGACGATGACCCTATCGATGTAGCTGCTAGCCACACTAAAGTGTCTGAACTGAAACATGCTATTCCCTTCGATAGGAAGCTGTTGTTATTCTCTGACCAGACACAGTTCATTTTAAAAGGCGGTGACTTCTTAACCCCAAAGAACACCTCTATTTCACAAACAACTGAATATGAGGCAAGTACATCAGTCAAACCTGCAGCGGCAGGTAATACAGTTTACTTTGCTGCTAAACGCGGCGGCTTCACATCTATTCGAGAATATTACGTTATCGATGACACAGATCGTTCTGATGCCACAGATGTTACCAGCCATGTAGCTAAATATATTCCAGATGGCATCTACGAGATGGCTGCCAGTACGACAGAAAACTCATTAAGCTGTCTAACGACCCAAGAAACCAACGCGATATACTTATACAAATGGCACTGGGCTGGACGAGAAAAACTGCAATCAGCTTGGTACAAGTACACGTTTAACGGCATGGAAATCTTAAATGCTGAGTTCATAGAAAGTGGTTTATACGTTGTTGGGAACAAGGCTGGTAAAACCTGTCTTAGTGTAATTAACTTTGATGCTGGTAGGTTTGATACCGACCAGTCTTATGTCACCCGCCTAGACTATAGGTTTGCTGAAAGTGACTGCACACGTTCATACAATGCTGGCACAGATCAAACTACGATTACCCTGCCCTACACCCTTGCAAACCCCGTCATTGTGACGCGAGGAACAAACCAAGGCACAGTGATACCTAGCATATCCGTCAGTAATAACGTGGTCGTGGTAAGCGGAAACAGGTCAGCCACTGAGTTTTATGCTGGTGAAAAATACACCATGACCTATGAGTTTTCAGAGCCAACACTAAAGGAACCAACAAGCCAAGGTGGTCGCGTTGCCATTACAGGTGGACGCCTACAAATCAAACATTGGTTGCTGCGATTTCAAGATAGCGGAGACTTTGCAGTCAAGGTTTTGCCTCGCTTTTCGCCAATTATAAACAATGGTCTTGGCAGTACATTTAACTACACTGGGCGTGTTATTGGCGGTGGTGCTGCAGTGCTTGGAACCACCACTCTTTCATCTGGAGACTTCAAGTTTCCCGTTATGTCAAAAGCTGACAGACAAAGGATTACCATAGAAAGTGATAGCCACCTTCCCTGCCAATTCTTATCGGCTGAATGGGAAGGTTCTATGCACCTCAGATCAAGAAGAATGAATGGATAAATATCTAACACCTACAACGGTTGAAGATATCGATTACCTATCTCCTAGACTAAGACAAGCAGATAAAGATGAATGTTTCGCTGCAACAGGTAAGCCTGTGCGGGATGCTCTCTATACTGGTTACTTAGCTGGAGACATCACCCTAACCCTTAGAACCTCTACAGGTCTGAGGGTGGGTGTATGCGGTGTCGTACCTTCACCAACAATGGACGCAGGGGTTGTCTGGATGACAGCAACAGATGACATCTATCAACATCAGATGACCTTTCTGCGTAAAAGCAAGGCAGCATTGGAGTACCTATCAGATGGTTACTTAGCGCTGTTTAACTGCGTCGATGCTCGAAATCACCTACACATAAAGTGGCTGAAATGGATGGGCTTCACGTTCATTCAAAAGCACGAAAAGTATGGGGCTGAACAGAGGCCCTTCTACGAATTTCTAAGGATAAGCAAAAATGTGTGAACCAGTAACAATGGCACTGGCCTCGTTAGGTGCAGCGGGAACAGGCGCGGCTGTAGGTGCGGCAGGGTCAGCGGCTGCAGCCTCTCAGGCAGCACTAGCAATCAAAGGCATTAGCGCAGCAACCAGCGCACTAGGTGCTGTAGATGCCTCTCGTAAGCAGAACGCTGCAGTAGCTGCAAACACTGCCTCTGCAAGAGATGCATATTTTATGAAGACCAAACAAGCAAACCTTCAGATTGCACAAGAACAGAGACAAGCTTCTCAACAGAAGCGGGATGCTGACTTGAAGGCCACCAAGGCTCAGTCAACTGCAGTTGCGGCTGCAGGTGCTTCTGGTGTTCAAGGCGTAGACGTAGCCCGTCTAATAGATGACTTTGAGCGTTCTGAGGGTGTCCTAGCAGATAGGATTTCTCAGCGCCTAGAAGGTATGCAAGCTCAGACAGAGATGAACAAGCTGGCATTTCAATCAGAAGCAAATAACAGAATTAACTCAATGCAGCCCGTAGGGTTCGCTGAGACCCTGTTCAATGTCGTGGAACCCATAGCAGGTTTCGGACTTGATTACATGGATGAGTCAAACAGACTAGCAAGCTTGGAGGCGTGATATGGCTAGAGCAGTAGTCGGCAACCCCTTCGAGAACCAAATACCAACTGTAAGCCCTACGGCTCAACCAGTGGATATATACCAACGGGGTGTCGTTAAGAGTAGCCCCTTCGCATCACTAGCTGACAACCTCTCACGGTTAAGCCAGAAAGCTGATAGGGCTTTTGGTAACGTAGAGAAGCGAGCGGCTGAACGTGAGTTCGCTGAAGGACAAGAATTATACAACAAGACCCGTCTAGCTATCGGGGATGCAGTACGAGAAGGTATCATCGATGAAGGTGAAAGCCCCTACCTGAGAAAAGGTTATCGTGTATCCCAGCTAAACGTACTGGCAAACAAGTATGCCACAGATCTTAACGTAGCTCTGGAAGCTCAACAGCTTTACAAGAATGGTAACCCTGCAGCGGCTGCAAAGTTCTCTCAGGATTTCTATAACAAGTTTGTGGAAGCTAACGATCTGTCAGGCTTTGCTCCTACAGAACTGGCTGAGTTCCTTACGCCAACCACACAGAAGGCTAATGCAGCGTTCATATCTTCTTGGAAAACTAAGAATATCAGTTGGCAGCGGGAACAGAATTACATCCAGCTTGGTCAGGAGATTGGCGCGTATACAGATAGTTTCAATTTTTATACTGGCAAAGACCCCAAGGCGGTTGCCTCTAATAGGAAAGTTTTAAGTGACTGGATACAAAGTAAAGTTGACGGTGCTGAAGTTAATGGGATGGATAGGCAGAAAGTTAATAAACTTTTAGTCGATTCCCTCATTCTAACTGCAGAAGAAAACAAAGATGCAGACCTATTGAATCTCTTAGATGACATTCAAGTGGGAACAGGTAAGCTTGGTAGTTCTATTGCAGTTAGGAATGCAGTTCTTTCATCTCAGAAACGTATAGCGAGTGCGCTACAGTCAGAAGAAGTTGCTCAAGCTAAGGCAGATAAAGCTGAAGCTGATGCGAAACAGGATGGTTATGAAAGTGCTGCCCTGATTGCAGGGTTTAAACTACTGAGCGGCGATAATAGTGGCGAAGCAATGCAAGAATTAGAAGCATCGTTAGCTGATATGATAGGGGCTGGTAATGCCAGTGAAGCAAAGACATGGCTTAACTTTGCTTTATCGATGGATAAGCAAGGTTCAGAAGTTGCAGACAATGCTGCTTCTGCAAAGATCTTTGAGGAAATATTCAAGGATGACATATCACGATCAGAAGCTGCAAAGATATTAACAACAGCAATTGAAAACGGTGATATAACTAAAGAATCTGCCAGATCTTTCCTAAGCGATATAACTAGACGTTTGGAGAAAGATGGAAAAATCACACCACTACCGATTTTAAAATCAGGTAATTTGGCTTCAGAGACTTACGATGATTTCATCAAGCTGGTGGGAGCCAAAGATCAATACGGGAATCCTATAGATCAAAACTTGATTAACAAAGCCAAGAGAGATTTTCAGGCGTTGTATCTTGATTGGTATAATAGCCTAGAAGTACCACCATCAGAGGCAGCTAATTATCAAAAAGCTTTAGAGATATCAGAAGCCCTAACAAATAAATATGTAAATCAATCAGTAGAAAATATCACAGACCAAGCCTTAGAGGCTATCGAAATATCTCGTGACCCTGAATTAGCAGCGGCTGCAGAGGCAGAGTTGGCTGAACAAATAGCTGAACGACAAAGGCTACAGAAACAGAATGATGCTGGGTTGATAAAAAGATTAGCAAATTGGTGGAGTAGCGAGGCTAACACTTCAGCACCGATGCCAACGAAAAATTAATTAGGAGTTAGATAATGGAAGAGGAAGTAAACAACTTTGACCTCACTCCTGATGCTATTCAATGGATTAAGGATAACCCCAAACACTTTGGGATGTTCGATCAAGAATGGGGTGATGGTGCAGCGGCATCAGTAATTGGTGAGCCTAGCGATGGCGTACTGGAAGATATGGGCAAGGGCCTTGTCGAAGGTGCTCTAGGTATCGCTAGGGAAACCGGAGAATTCATAGGTGACGTAGATGACGCAGCTTCTGGCTGGTTAGATAGGAACCTTGGTGGCTCGACGATCTACAGGGATAAGAACTCACCTCTTGGTATCAGCTTTGGTACTCAGGAAGAAGCTACAGCAAGCTTACAGTCTCAAGGCTTTGAGGATGTTGGATTGGAAGAGTTCGCAGACCAAGCAACGCTATTCGGATCTGAACGCGATTCGATGGCTGGTGGCCTTACTCAAGGTATCACTCAGTTCATTGGCGCTATGGTAGGTGTCGGAAAGCTCACAAAGATGAAGACGCTTTCTACCGTTAAAGGTGGTCTCGCAGGTGGTGCTATCGTTGATGGTGTCGCGTTTGACCCTGATGATGCAAACCTAGTCAGAATGTTAGATGAACAGTTTGGTATCGGGAATGATGTCGTAACTGAAATCCTAGCTAATGATGATGAAAGCGAATGGGTAAATCGGTTACAGAACGCAGGTACAGGTACACTGATAGGTGGCACCTTAGATAGCGTAATTGTTGGAATAAAGTTTATTAAAGCAAAAAGGAAAGCTGCGAATGAACTGCAAACAAATGGTGAAATATCCAAAGAAACCCTCGACGAAGCGCAAGCCCTCGAAGAAGAAGTAACCAAGTTCTCAGATCTAGCAGGTAAACCTAAAGGCCAGATGGTTGAAGGTAAGTTTGTTACTGATGATGGGATGATTTTTAATACAGAGACAGGTGCCCGTGAATTTGAACTAGAAGCTGACCGCGCAAACTTTCGAGAGTATGGCGTTGACAGTACATTTGACATTAAGAGCAAAAAGGCTCCTACAGCGCCTAAAGCTACTACAGACTCCCCTACATCACCAGAGATACCTTCCGCTCCTGTAGCGACCTCTGTGGACTCTGCAGCACCTAAACAACCTAAAGCCCCAAAGGCTCCTTCATCAGTAGTGAACGTCAAGGCTCTTAAAGATGCTGCAGTTCGAGCTCGTAAGTTAAATGAAGGTCAGGTTGTACAGCTAAGTGATATCAACCAGATGGGTGATAGCGTTGGCCTGTTCAACTATAGCAAGATGGATGGCCCTTTAGATGCTGTAAAGGTCATGGACCAGATCCACGATGCCTTAGATGCTGGCGGTGTCTTGAAGAGCATGAAGCTTGATAAGCGCCAATCTCTTGATGAGGTAAAGCGTTTAGCAATGGCAGAACTCAAGGACATTGCAGGTGACCCAAGGATGGTTGCTAAGAACTTCGCACAGCTAGAGGCTGCAGGTCGTGACATAGCACCTCGTATTGTTGCAGGTAAGATGGCTCTGCAGTCTACAGGCAAGCAGATTTCTGAACTTGTAGACCAGATAGAGAACCTAAAAATATCTAACAACGTCGATACACAGTTAGAACGTAAGCTCGTGGACATGCTTGAATTACATGCAGACCTACAAGCAAGCGTGAAGGGTATGCAGACAGCATCAGCTAGGGCTGTATCTGCAGGTCGTATTCGTACAGCGGATGCACTTGGAGATATAACACTAGATCGACTAGCTCAATATGGTGGCTCTAAGAAAATTCAGAAGCTTGCAGCACAACTGAAGGGAGCTAAAGGTAACCCTGCAGCGGTTGCTAAGATTGTTCGTAAAGCTCAGAAGCGTAGTGTCATGGGTGTCATCAACGAAGTGTGGCTGAATGCTATTCTATCTGGACCTAGAACCCATGCAATGAACATTGGCTCTAACTCTATTAACCTCTTGATGCGCCCAGCGCAGCGGATGGTTGGTGGTACATGGGGAGTTGTTACGCCTAACCCCAGACGGGGGAAGGCAGATCGACAGGCTTCAATCCAACAGATTGAGGAAGGTGCAAGACAATACATGTACCTCATGTCTGAACTTGGAGACAGTTTAAAGTATCTAGCCTCAGGAACTATGGCAGGTAGGCAGAGTGCAATGGCTGATGCTTTCCGGTCTTGGTATCGTGAGGAAGGTGTTCTGGATACTGCATCTAAGTTTGACTTCGAGAAGGCAGGTAACAGTCGGGCGATTGGTGGTATTGCAGGTAAGCTCATAAGAGGCGCTGGTAGGACACTACAGGCTGAAGATGAATTCTTTAAGCAGCTTGTGTTTCGCTCAAGGCTTAAAGCTAAGGTTATGGCTAACTCTCGTAGGTTAAGCAGTGAACAGCTTAGTGAGATGGGATTTCGGCAAAATAGTTTAGAGTCGCAGAGAACAGCTTACATCGAAGATACCATCAGTGGAGCACAATTGACCAAGGAGAACCTCACTGAGAAGTGGGAAGAGATGGTCCTACTTGGCAAAGTGACAGATGATGCAAAAGCTAAAGAGTTATTCATCAATGAGAATATCGGTACATATAACCATAGCTCTTCAATGGCTAAGGTTGCATTGGATGAAGCTCGTGAAGCTACATTCACCACACCGCTTCGAGAGGGAACTTTAGGTAAGAAAGTACAAGAGGCTCTCAACCAGCACCCCATATTAAGACAGGTCATGCCGTTTATCCAGACACCCACAAATATCTTGCGGGTATCTTTTGAGAGGGTTCCTGTTTTGGGTTTATGGGCTGGTAGGCAGCGTCAGCTTCTGCGTGAAGGAACCCCTGACCAACGTGCAATGGTGATTGGTCAACAGGCAGTAGGTATTGCAGTAACTGCAGTAGCTTTAGATATGGCTCTTCAAGGCCGTATCACTGGTGGTGGCCCAAGCTATAAGCGTGAATTAAACAAGGCAAAGCTGTGGAACGCTTCACCGGATTGGCATCCATACTCAGTAAACATAGGTGATTCACAAAACCCGCAATGGGTAGAACTGAAGAAGCTAGACCCTCACGGTATGATGTTTGGTATCATGGGTGACCTATATGAAATGATGGAATACACCCGCGAGAACCCAGACCCTGAGGTTGCAGAGATGTTTGCTATGGTAGCTGCATCATTTGCATCTAACGTGATGTCTAAGACATACCTAATGTCACTCAACGACACCATGAACATCTTTAACGGTGGTGCTAAACCTTGGGAGATTACGGCTTTTGTAGAAGGTCGTATAGCTTCTGCAGTTCCTTACTCTGGCTTACAATACCAAATGAACCAAATGGGTGATGACCATATGCGTGACCTGCGTACTTTAACTGACAAAGTTAAAGCTCGTATATATTCACCTATCTTAGATATAGCTGGTGTAGACAGATCGTTTGCAGTTAAACACGATTGGCTAACAGGCGAAGCTGTAGATACTCCTGAGTATATGCTGGGCTTTGTTCGTCAAAAGAAAGTGGACAGCGGTGAACATGTAGCGTCGAGAGTTTACGATGAACTTCGTATATTGAATCACGGGTTCGCTGGTCCTCAAAGAAAGATCGAAGGCTTGGAATTACCACCTGAACTCTTTCAGCGATATAACCAGTTGGTCGGATCGGTAACACTTGGAAACAAGAGAACATTGATACAGGAACTAGATCGTAAGATTAGAACCTCAGGTTACCAGAAGCTCACACTCGAAGCAGAAATAGCACCAGTTGCTTCTGCAGATGACCCTCGTGTCAGAGAATTGAATATTATTATTGAAGCTTACAAAAAGGCTGCTCGTATCCAGTTAATGGAAGAGAACCCTAAGTTATTTAAAACTCTTCAAAATAATAAAATGATTAAGAGGGCGGTTCAACGAGGTGACGATAGAAACCTCATGGACGGTTTAGTCAAAGAATTTTCAATCACAGAATAACAACCACAGGCCCCGCATCTAGCGGGGTCTTCTATTTTTAGGAGAGATAATGGCTGTTTCCATCATCACTTATACGGCTGATGGTTCCACTAATCAGTTCTCGATTACATTTGATTACATTAGCCAATCACATGTGGTTGTGACTGTAGACGGAACAAGCGCCGCATTTACATTTATAAACACTTCAACCCTACAATTAAACTCAACGCCCTCTAGTGGCTCAAAGGTTCAAATACAACGTGTGACACCTGTTACCGCCATCGTAGACTTTACAGATGGCTCGACGCTATTTGAAGCTGACTTGGACCTTGCAGATAAACAATCACGATTCATCAGTGAAGAAGCTAAAGACATAGCTACAGATGCTAAGACAACTATTGATAACAATATTGCCGATGTGAACACTGTAGCTGGTAACAGCGCTGACATTAGCACTGTAGCTGGTGTTTCTAGCAGTGTTTCGACAGTTGCTGGAATAGCCGCGAATGTAACCACTGCCGCTGGTAATACCACGAACATAAATACTGTGGCTGCAAATGATGCTAACATTACTGCAGTTGGTGGTATTTCTAATAATGTCACAACGGTTGCGGGAATTAGTGGGGATGTCACTGCAGTCGCAAACGATGCCACTGATATTGGTACTGTAAGTAGCAACATTTCAGCCGTTACTACGGCGGCATCAAATATTTCAGCAATTCAAAATGCCTCTGCAAATGCTGCAACAGCAACAACAAAAGCTGGTGAAGCTTCTACATCAGCGGCTGCAGCTTTAGTTTCTCAGAGTGCGGCAGCAACTAGCGAAACAAACGCAGCAAATAGCGCGGCTGCGGCTGCTACTGCATTAGACAGCTTTGATGACAGATACCTTGGAAGCAAGACTTCTGATCCAACTGTAGACAATGATGGTAATGCTCTTGTTTCCGGTGCTTTGTATTTCAATAGCACTGCTAATGAGATGCGCGTCTATGACGGAGCAAACTGGATTGCTGCATCTAGCGCTGGTACCGCAAGCCTTATCTTGTACGAATACACAGCGACATCTGGGCAAACTACATTCTCAGGTGCAGACGATAACAGCGCAAGCCTTTCGTATTCTGTAGGTAATATTCAAGTCGTAATGAACGGGATTGTTTTAGACCCATCAGATTTTACAGCCACATCAGGTACTAGCGTGGCCTTAGCGTCTGGGGCTGCAACAGGTGACTTAGTAAACATCTATGCATTTAAGAGCTTTACTGTGGCTGACACTGTATCAGCTAGTGCTGGCGGTACATTTGCTGGCAATGTGGCTATGACTGGTGATCTGACGGTAGACACAAACACACTGCATGTAGACAGCACGAATAATCGGGTTGGGCTTGGTACAAGTTCGCCTAGTGCTGACCTTGACGTGGCCTCCTCAAATGCGACGATACATCTGACTGATACGGATGACACAACATACGCAGAGATACGCAATAATGGCGGGACATTTACTATTGCGTCTGATGAAGGTGCTGCGGCAACCAACTCTAGCATTAACTTTAGGGTTGACGGCTCAGAAGCCATGCGCATCGACAGCAGCGGTAACGTTGGGATCGGCCTTACTGGCCCTAGTTCAATTTTACAGCTATCTCATGAGGATCCAGAGCCTTACAGCGCCTCAAGCGTTTTGGCAAGTAATGCGAGGCTGCGTGTGCGGAACTCCAGTGCAACTACTACTTCTTATTCTGCCCTTACTTTACAAGCATTAAACGATAGTGGTTCTGTTGGGACGTGGAATATCGCATCTCTTGCCACATCCAATAACTACGACAATCATTTAGTTTTCCATACCAGAACAGGCTCTAGCACATACGCAGAACGTATGCGGATTATTTCAAGTGGAGCTTTGGCA
>Ga0213862_10000112_pt1 | contig 32493 bp, 24 predicted proteins | sample PICome_7_FD_160092 | JGI IMG/M metagenome (GOLD analysis project Ga0213862, IMG submission 160092) | Coastal seawater microbial communities near Pivers Island, North Carolina, United States - PICO266 | ecosystem: Environmental > Aquatic > Marine > Coastal | place: USA: North Carolina... | reverse complement strand
CAAGAAAATGTTATCCTCAAAACAAAAAAGATCAGTAGCTACAAAACCAGATTTAATGTGGCAACTTGCTCAAAAAATTAAAGAACAAGAAAAAAAAGCAGGGAACGATGTTAAAGTATTCTTCAACTCAAAAGTTAGTGTTAATGGAGGTCCTTTTTTTAAATTTACAAACGATACTATAGATATTGCTAGTCTTGATTGGAATCCTATAAAACATAGCAATTGGCTACTCTCATCTCCAAAAGATTACCATCATAAATAAGCAATAAAAATCTTAAATAAAAGTATCATTTTTGCTACATTGCATGCTAAATTATTTTGGTAAATGTTACAGGTAAACGAAATTAGAGAAAATAAAGAAAAATTCATCCAAGCGCTTTCAAAAAGAGGTTTTGATGCATCAATAATTTTTGATGATGTTTTGCAAACAGATGAATTGCGAAAGATTACACAAGCAAAACTCGATGAAACACTATCAAAATCTAATTCATTTTCTAAAGAAATTGGACTACTCTATAAAAATGGGGAGGCACAAAAAGCAAATCTTTTAAAAGAAAAAACTTCTCAACTGAAAGAAGAATCAAAAGAGCTGAACGAAACTTTAAATAATACTCTTGAAAAATTACAAAAGCTTCTTTTTACAATTCCTAATGTTCCGAATGAATTAGTCGCAGCTGGAACCGATGAAAATGACAATGAAGAAATTTTTAAAGAAGGTGAAATTCCAAAACTAGCTGAAGAAGCTCTTCCACATTGGGAGTTAGCAAAAAAATACAATTTAATAGATTTTGAACTTGGTGTTAAAATTACTGGTGCTGGTTTTCCAGTTTACAAAGGAAAAGGAGCTAGATTGCAGCGTGCATTAATTACTTATTTTTTAGATAAAAACACCCGTGCTGGTTATACTGAGTATCAAGTACCTCATTTAGTTAATGAGACCTCTGGTTATGGAACTGGGCAGTTACCTGATAAAGAGGGTCAAATGTATCATATAACTGGTGACAACTTATATTTAATCCCTACTGCCGAAGTCCCAGTTACCAATATATTTCGTGGAGATTTAAAAACACATTCTGAATTACCCATTTTGTGTACTGGATATACTCCATGTTTTAGAAGAGAAGCTGGAAGTTACGGTGCGCACGTAAGAGGTTTAAATAGGTTACACCAATTTGATAAAGTAGAAATTGTTAGAATAGAAAAGCCAGAAAACTCTTACACTGCGCTAACTGAAATGGTAGAGCATGTAAAAGGTATTTTAAAAGAATTAAAACTCCCCTATCGTATTCTTAGGTTATGTGGAGGAGATCTGGGTTTTACTGCGTCGCTGACCTACGATTTTGAGGTGTTTTCGACCGCACAAGATCGTTGGCTAGAAATATCTTCTGTTTCCAATTTTGAGGCTTTTCAAGCCAATAGATTAAAATTACGCTATAAAGACGAAGACGGTAAAAATAAATTAGCACATACGCTCAACGGAAGTGCCTTGGCATTGCCAAGAGTATTGGCAGGAATTCTAGAAAACTGTCAAACTCCAGAAGGTATCAAAATTCCAAATGTTTTAGTGCCCTATTGTGGTTTTGACATGATTAATTAAAAAACTTTGAATCTTGCGCAAGATTATTTTCATCTTATTATTACTTCCATTAACAATTGCTAATGCGCAAAACGATTTATTGGCAAAAAATTATTTGGAACAAGGGGAATATGAAAAAGCTTTATTACTCTACACTAAACTTTATAAAAAAAATAAAAATTTTAATTATTTTAAAGCAATCATAACTTCAAATCAACAACTTGAAAATTATAAAGAAGCTGAAAGAATAATCCTAAATAAATTGGATGCTAAAAGGATAATACCGCAGCTCTATGTTGAGTTAGGATATAATTATTCTTTACAAAGAAACGATTCACTTGCAACTATCAACTACAATAAAGCGATTCTTTTTGTTAAAGAAACTGTTAGGTTTAATTATGGACGAAGCGTTGGGCAGACTTTTGAAAAATATAGTTTAATTGAAGAAGCTATAGCAACCTACACTGTAGCAATGGAAGTTTTTCCTGATAGTGATTTTAGTTATCAACTAGCAAAACTATATGGAGAACAAGGAAATCTTGAAAAAATGTTCGATAGCTACTTAACTTTAATCAAAAAAAATCGATCTTACTTGGGTGTTGCCCAACAAAATTTTAGTCAGTACATTTCTGATAATTCAACAGAAGAGGGGAATGTTTTGCTTCGTAAATCACTATTGCGGAAACTTCAAAAACAACCCGATGTACTATATAACGAATTATTAAGTTGGTTGTTTGTACAGCAAAAAGACTATAAAAAAGCATTTCTTCAAGAAAAAGCAATTTACAAGCGTATGGGAGATGAAGATATGTCAGGTATTGCAGACATTGCCTATATCGCTACTAATGATGAGGATTATGGAAATGCAACTCTGATTGTCAACTATTTACTAGAAAATGCTTCAACTCTAGATGGTAAAATTGCAGGACATCAACATTTAATGAAGATTAAACGTAAGACCTCCAAAAAAAAGGATTATCCTGAAATTGAAAAAGAATACCTGCGTCTTTTTAATGAGTTTGGAGAAGGTAAAAAAACTTACCAATTACAATTAGATTTCAATTATTTTGAAGCTTTTAAAAATCAAAAAAAAGATTTTGCAATAGCTAATCTAAAAAAATTCTCAAAAGAACCCTTAACGCGTTATCAAAAAGCAAGAGTAAAAATGTTATTAGCTGATATTTTAGTATTTGATGAACGATTTAATGAAGCTTTAATTCACTATTCGCAGATTCAAAATGAGGTAAAAGGAGATTTGATAGCGCAAGAAGCACGTTTTAAAGTAGCTAAAACAAGTTATTTCAAAGGAGATTTTAGTTGGGCCCAAGTACAATTAGATGTATTAAAAAAATCAGCGACACAACTCACCGCTAATGATGCCATGCATTTAAGTTTAATGATAAAAGACAATTCTTTAGAAGATTCTACACAAACTGCGTTAAAACAATATGCCCGTGCCGATTTACTTACTTTTCAAAATAAAAGAGCTCAAGCAATTTTAATTTTGGAAAACTTGTTATTAAACCACAAAGGAGAAAAAATTGAAGATGAAGCATTATACAAATTGGGAGAATTGTACGAAGCAAATGCAGAATACACTAAAGCTGTAAAAAAATATCGTACGCTAATTGAATTTTATAATGATGATATTTTAGCAGATGATGCTTATTATAGATTGGCAAAATTATTCGAAACAAAACTCAACCAACCTCAAAAAGCAAAAGAATATTATGAGTTGATAATTTTTAATTATGAGAATAGTATTTACTTTGTAGAGGCAAGAAAAAAATTCAGACTCTTAAGAGGAGACGAAATCGAATAACTATGATCATATATAATGTTACCGTAAATATAGATGAGAGTATCCATGAGGAATGGTTAAAGTGGATTAAAAATCATATACCGCAAGTATTGGCTACTGGAAAATTTATAGATGCGAGACTTACTAAAGTATTAGTGGAGGAAGAAACAGGGGGCACTACTTATGCAATACAATACAAAGCAAAATCTCGTGAGTCTCTTGATAATTACTATCAAAATGATGCAGCAAAATTAAAACAAGAGGGCTTGTTAAAATTTGCAGACAAAATGCTAGCATTTAGGACTGAACTTGAAATTATAGATGAATATACTATTACTCATCACTAAATAATGGTCATTAGAGCTAAAAAACATTTAGGACAACATTTCCTTAGAAATGAAAATATCGCAAAAAATATAGCAGATACCTTAAGTCTTGAAAACTATACCAATGTTTTAGAAATTGGTCCTGGTATGGGGGTTCTTACCAAATATCTAGTTAAAAAGGATCTTGAGGTTATCGCCATGGAACTAGATTCAGAATCTGTTATTTATCTCAAACAAAAATTTAGTCACGAAAATTTAAAAATTATCTCTGCTGACTTTTTAAAATTTGATCTTAATAATTTTTTTAAGGGTAAGCCATATGCTATCACTGGTAATTTTCCATACAATATTTCTTCACAAATTGTATTTAAAACGCTAGAGTGGCGGCATCAAATTCCTGAGTTTACCGGAATGTTTCAAAAAGAAGTTGCTCAACGAATTTGCGAAAAAGAAGGGTCTAAAACCTATGGTATTTTGTCTGTTTTAGTTCAGGCTTTTTATGATGCTGAATATTTATTTACCGTACCTCCTGCTGTTTTTAATCCACCTCCTAAAGTGGATAGCGGTGTTTTACGCCTAAAAAGAAAAAAGAAATTTACACTCCCTTGTAGTGAGAAAATGCTATTTAAAGTGGTAAAAACCGCCTTCCAACAACGAAGAAAAACGTTAAGGAATAGCTTAAAAGTCTTCAATCTTTCTGATAAATTGAAAGAAGATAGTATCTTTGAACTGCGACCAGAACAACTTTCAGTTGCTGAATTTATAATGCTCACTCAAAAATTAGAGAACGATGCAATTTCAAATAACAAAGGATTATCTTGAAAAAGTTGTCCAATTCATTGCAAACAAAGATAGAACTGCCCTTAGGCAATTACTAAAAGACATACATTTTGCTGATATTGCTGAATTGTTAGAAGAATTAAATTCAGAAGAAGCTACCTACCTTATTAAGTCTTTAGAAAGTGAAATAACGTCAGAAGCTTTGATGGAACTCGATGAAGATATTCGAGAAAAAATTCTGAATCGTCTTTCTCCTGTCGAAATTGCCAAAGAAATTGAAGAAATGGACACTGATGATGCTGCCGATGTTGTAGCAGAACTTGATGATCATATTCAAAAAAAGGTAATCGAAAAAATTGAAGATGAAGAACATGCCTCTGATATTGTTGAGCTATTAACTTATGAAGAAGACACTGCTGGAGCTCTAATGGCAAAAGAATTGGTGAAAGTTAAAGAGACTTGGACAGTAGCTAGTTGTGTGAGAGAAATGAGAAAGCAAGCAGAAAATGTAACTCGGGTTCACTCCATCTATGTTACGGATAAAGATGATAAATTAAAAGGTCGCTTATCGTTAAAAGATCTTTTAACCGCTTCGGCTAAAACTCATATTAGTGATGTATACATTTCAAAAGTTGATTATGTATCTGTTGATACGAAAGATGAGGAGGTTGCAAAAATTATGCAAAAATACGATTTAGAAGCAATCCCAGTAGTAGATGAAGAAAGGGTGTTAGTTGGAAGAATTACTATTGATGATATTATTGACTTTATTAAAGAAGAAGCAGAAAAAGATTACCAATTAGCAGCCGGTATCTCGAATGATGTTGAGGCTGACGATAACATCTACGAACTTACAAAAGCTCGTTTACCCTGGTTGGTGTTAGGACTTTTTGGTGGTTTAGGGAGTGTTTATATTTTACAAGGTTTTGATGAAGCTTTATCAAGCTATCCCATCTTATTTTTCTTTACTCCATTAATAGCTGCCATGGCAGGTAATGTTGGAGTACAATCGAGTGCTATTATTGTTCAAGGTCTAGCAAATGATGTGGTTAAAGGAAGTATGTTTCATCGTTTAATAAAGGAAGTTGGCCTGGCATTGATTAATGGAAGTATTTTAGGTTTATTGGTGATTCTTTTTGGGGCATTTGTAGACCAAGATTTTATCGTAAGTATAACGATAGCTTTATCGATGCTTTCAGTTATTATTATTGCTTCTCTAATTGGAACATTTGTCCCTATTATTTTAGACCGAAAAGGTATTGATCCTGCAATAGCTACGGGCCCATTTATAACTACCAGTAATGATATATTTGGAATTTTCTTGTTTTTTTATATTGCAAAACTGATTCTTGGTTTTTAATAAAAACTATTCAATATCATTTAGGAAATCTAATTTATCTAAAACATGAAAATACTTCATCTTGACAAAAACCACCCTTTACTAATTAAAAAACTAACTGAGGCTGGGTTTAAAAATGATGAAGATTACACTTCCTCAAAAGAAACCATTGAAAAAAAAATTGTCAGCTATGAGGGAATCGTTATTCGAAGTAGATTTAAATGTGATCAAAAATTTATAGACGCAGCTGCAAACCTAAAATTTATTGCACGTGTAGGTGCTGGTCTAGAGAGTATCGATATTCCTTATGCAAAGTCAAAGAATATTGTTTTAATCTCTGCTCCAGAGGGAAATAGAAATGCCGTCGGAGAACATGCGTTAGGAATGGTTCTTTCCCTATTCAATCAACTAAATAAAGTAAATCATGAAGTTAAAAACGGTCTTTGGCTCCGTGAAGAAAATAGAGGGATTGAGTTGGAAGGTAAAATTGTAGGAATCATAGGATATGGGAATATGGGAAAAGCTTTTGCAAAGAAACTTAGAGGTTTTGATTGTGAGGTTTTATGCTTCGATATAAAAAACGAAGTAGGTGATGAAAATGCAAAACAAGTTGGTTTAGATGAATTTCAAAAACGTGTAGACGTTGTAAGCCTTCACACTCCTTGGACCAAATTAACGCATCAATTAATTAACGCTGATTTCATAAAACAGTTTTCAAAACCTTTTTGGTTGATAAATACCGCAAGAGGGAAAAGTGTCGTTACCAAAGATTTAGTAACTGCCATAAAACAAGGTGCTATTTTAGGAGCTGGGCTCGATGTATTGGAATTTGAAAAAAGTTCTTTTGAATCATTATTTGAGCATGATTTGCCTTTAGAATTGTCTGAATTACTAATGATGGATCAAGTTGTTTTAAGCCCGCACATAGCAGGATGGACCGTTGAAAGTAAAAAAAAATTAGCGCAAGTTATTGTGAATAAAATTATCGATAATTTTAAACGAACTTGATTATAAAATATCCTTTATATTTTAACTCGAGAGATTTTCTAACATTATCAGGGTCATTTGGTCTAAAGTAGTTTCATTTTTCCAACCCCAATCATTTTGAGCAGCAGTATCATCGATACTTTGTGGCCAAGAGTCTGCTATTTTTTGCCTAAAATCAGGCACATATCCTATTTCAAAATTAGGTATTTTTTTTCGTATACTCGCAGCAATTTCGATGGGGTTAAAACTTAGTCCTGATAAATTGTAGGAGCTTCTTACCTTTATAGCTCCTTTTGGAGCCTCCATGATACTTAAAGTTGCTCTAATGGCATCGTCAATAAACATCATTGGTAATGTAGTTTCTTGATTTAAAAAACAATTATATTTTTGATGTTTAACTGCCTTATGATAAATATCTACTGCATAATCTGTCGTACCTCCACCTGGAGCAGTTTTATAACTAATTAAACCAGGGTAACGAATGCTTCTAACATCTAAATCATATTTTTTATGGTAATACTCACACCATCTTTCTCCTGTTTGTTTGCTAATACCATAAACCGTAGAGGGTTCCATAATCGTTTTTTGAGGTGTATGTTGTTTTGGAGTTGTAGGACCAAAAACAGCAATACTTGAAGGCCAAAATATTTTTTTTATTTTTTGATCCTTGCCTAAATTTAACACATTAAAAAGTGAAGTCATATTTAAATCCCAGGCTCGCATTGGAAATTTTTCAGCAGTTGCAGATAACATAGCTGCTAATAAATATACTTCCGTTATTTCATAGCGAATAATAAGATCTTCCGTAGCTTTATAATCCATTGCATCCAAAATTTCAAAGGGACCATCTGCGCTTAATGTTCCATCGTCTTCTCTTATATCTGTAGCAATGACTTTAGAATTCCCATATTTTTTTCTCAAAGACATGGTTAGCTCAGTCCCTATTTGGCCAGAAGCTCCTATAATAAGTATTCTTTTTTTCAAAATATCTTGTTTTGGTATTGTAAATATACGGATAATCTATACTTTTATATTCACTTATATCTTGTTTAATATTTAGATAGAACTCCTATATTTGCAGTAATACCGACCTTTAATGAAGTATCTATTTTTATTTAGTCTATTAATTTTTGCTTGCGGAAAATCGCCTGAAGAAAAAACACAAAATTTATCAACTCAAAAATTAAATTTGAGTACTTACGGCAATCCTGAGTTTATAATACCTACGTTGCCCAATAATGTTCGAGCGGAAGTAATTCAGTGGGGAGCTTTTGAAGATTTTGAAGAAGAAGCTAGTACCATTAATGGAAACTCATTAGAAATTTTAAAAGAGAAATCTAATTTAATGGTTTCTCATATAGATTCTATCTTAAAAAAAATACCTGATACTTTAAATACTCCAATAATATATTCAAGATTATTAGTTGTTAAAACTCGTGCTTATTTATTGAATCAAGAGGTTAAAAAAATTCATATGGATTCTACAAAACTTGAAAATAAGTTAAATGATCTAAATATTTCCATTAAAAATTTATTTATTCAAATTGATGAAAAAATGGAAAAAGATCTGATTGATCTAGAAAAATTTAACAGTGAAAAAAAATAGAATCACAAAGATAATTTTAACTTTAATCAAAAAATAATTAAGCCTTCAATGTTTAATTCTTTTTTTATAATAATAGCGTCTGTAACAATGAAGGGCTTTGGCATCATATAATCAGCTCGTTTATTAATTTTAAACTGTGGGTGATTTAGTAAATCATATGAATATTCTAGCACAGTAAAGGAAACCTTCTGATTTTTGGAAACCTGATAAGAAACTACCAAACTATCCTTATCGGATAAGTAATAACGCACTAACTCTTTACTTTTAATTTTTTGAGCTGTATTTTTTAAACTGCTATTCAAGGGAAAACGTTTCCCATTAAATGAAAGAGACTTAAAATTTGCTTCGTCTACAGTATAGAGACTGATTTGATTTACAGCTCGCTGGGGAAATATCGTAAAAGAGACTTCTCTATATTGATTGATGATGGTGTCTTTATGGAGTACTGTTTTAAAAACAGGAATATTTTTATTGGGGGCTACATTTGCAAACTTATACCCTTTAGCATACTTACTTCCTGAAGCATATGAAATATAGCTAGAAGCTGGTTCTGGAGAATCCCCTAAATACTCTTTAGTCCAATCGTCCAATTCTTGATCGTAAGTTGCCCAATAGTTTTTGTTATTATCTGCGTCATGGTAATAAACTAAACTGTTTGGCTTTTGTCTATCAGGAGAAAAATTACTTGATAAATGTGCTTTAACAAAAAATAGGGTTGCTACCATAACAAATAAAAGAGCTAGTACTTTTTTCAATTTATAAAATCCAATAACTGGTAATAATATTCCAAATAAAAGAGCTGTAAACAAACAACTTCCTACTAACATTTTTAATCCCAAGCCTACAGGGAAAAACTGGACCAATGGTGCAAATATAAATATGGCAATAGAGCCAATGATGGTTAATAGAATCAAATTTGGGCGATCTTGTCTTATCAATATCCATAGAGACAACAGTCCTAAAAAAACTGGGATGATAAAAAAAGCGGCACCTTTCAAATAAATAGCTACTCCTATATTAATTAGTATCCAGAATATTAGTGGAGCTATTAAAAGATTAGGAACATTAATTCTTTTTGAGAATTTATAGTAAATACCAAATAATAAACTGAGAGATAATAGTACAAAAAATGAAATATAAGTGTGACCATTGTAGGTAAATCCATGTTGTATTTCCTGATATTGTGGATACATGAATAATATTAATTGCCAGCCATAAAAACCTAAAATACCACAAAAAATTATTGCTAATGTGAATGGGATAAAACCTCTAACTACTCCGTTTCTAGTTAACACCCTTTTACGAAATCCATAAATAATCAAACCAGCAAATATAATAATCGCTATTAGTAGCATTGGGAATACCCAAGTAAATGGATAGCTGATCATTTTAAAAAAAGGAAGGTTAATATAAACATGATCTTCTAAGGATTTTAATTGATTTAAATCTGAATCGCCAAAATAATGAACCAAAGGCAAAAGATATTCTCCTTGGTGCTGTAAGGTATTTACATCTAGATTATCATAAGTATCATTTGCTGTATGATAGTCATAATGATCATCTATAAAAGCAAAAAAGAAACCATCAATATCTGCTCCCTCTCTTAGTACAGTAGAGTCGGTATCATTGGGCAACATTTTGTAGATACTATACATAAGTGAGGAAGCGACCGGAAACTTAACATCTGCTTCCATAAACGCCTTAATTAAATTTTTGTTACCTCCATTAGTCTCAACTATCATGTTACTAGGTCCACCACTACCTCTTGCTTCAAAGTTTAAAGCAATCCCTACATTTTTTGCCAAAGGATGATTGTTAACAAAAAGACGAGCTCCATCTAAACCAACTTCTTCTGCATCAGTGAATAATACTATTATATCGTTTTTTGGTTTCTTTCCACTTGCTTTGTAAGCTCTAAGTGTTTCTAAAATAGTTACTACTCCACTGCCTGCATCACTAGCTCCATAGGAAGGGGTTAAAGCACTATCGTAATGAGATAATAGCAATAATGATTTCCCGTTTTCTGAACCTTTTATTTGGGCAATTATATTTTTTGGCTTGTCTAAACTCTTCCATTTCGGATTGATCACAAAGCCCTCTTGGACTTGAGTTTCTAATCCTAATTCCTCTAATTGTCCAATTAAATAATTTCGAACTCTTGTATGGTCTTTTGTTCCAATATAATGAGGAGCTTTAGTAATTTCTTTAAGAGGAATCAGAGCTCTTTCTGCTGAAAATTTGGTCTCAGATACTGATCTTGGCGAACCTTTTTGAGGCATTAAACTAAAAAAACTGTAATATAATAAGCCTACTATTAAAAGAAAGGAAGCTAGGGATTGCAAACTCTTCATGTTTTAGTTTTTATTGAATATTAATCAGTTAGTTAAAGTACTAATAAACTTATAATTGATAACTAATTTTCAAAAAATATTAAAAAAAAACTGCTTGAGTATCTCAAGCAGTTTTTTTGAATTATTATACTATTTTAGTTAGAATTTACTACAATTTCATCCAGTTCGTAAGTTCCGTCAAAATCTTCTTCACCACTTCCTGTATATTTAAATGCTAAATATCCTTTACCAGTAATACAATCCAAGCTTACATTGCCTGAAGGGAACCAGTCTCCATAAAAGTCATCATCTTGAACAATATAAGCTGCAGGGATTATGGACCAAGAAGCTGTCATAATATTTTCAGTAGTTCCATCCCAATTACTAGAAAATAAGAATTCTAAGGTACTACCATCTGAGAAACTATTCGACGTTTTAAAGTTAATTGTTTCACCATCTTGAGCGTCAAAATCAATCTCCGGCATGATTAACCAAGTAATGGAACTATCATCATCTGAATTGTAAGATCCTATAGACGCTGAAACTCCTAAAGATGGATTACCGTTCCCACCATCATTAAAATAAGCCCTATAATCTCTTGATCCTTCTTGGATATAATTGGTCCAACCGTTACCAGAAACAGATTCTCCTTCTTCTTGAGTTTCGAAAAATTCGCTGAAAATAATATTACTTCCAGTGCTTGAGGCTAAACCACAATCTACTTCTTGTGGATCGCAGCGATCTGTACTATCAAAATTAATAGTCTCTGGTGAGTTTAATACCATATTAAAAGTATCACCAAAATAATTCAATGTTAATATTCCATCTAAATAACCTCTACCTTGCGGCACTTCAACTGCTTTAAAATCTGAGTAAGTACTCGTACTTAAAATAACACTCAATCCTTCTGAACAACTTTCCAAATTTCGTTCTCCGTCAAATTCATCTTCAGGCTCTGCTGCAAATGTTTTTCGGTTATCTCCTAAAGCATCATTTCTGTTAAATTGTACGTCATTTAATCGGACATACATATTAGTTTTAGCTAAAGAAAAATCAGAAATATTTATTGGCATCGCCTCAATTGTTGCCAATTCAACCTCTCTAATAATCGTTTGATCCATCAAAGATTCTGCTATAGCTTCAACTTGTGTTCCATCTCTATAACCTAAAGATAGAACTCCTCCATTATAACCAACAGCTAATCCGTCTAATTTTACGTATACTTTCCTACCGAATTCATAGGTCGTATAGAGTGGACTTACATTAATGAGTACCTTTACACCTCTTGTAGGGTTACTTGGTGAATCCTGTAAAACTAACTCTTCATAAATATTTCCTGCCTCATCATTTGAGATTACATAACCTGAAATATATAAATTACTCTCCGTAAAACTCAAAATATCGTTACCATTGGTAATTTGTTCTTGCTCTAGTAATGAGTTCAAAGCATTAATACTAATAATTTCTCCATCGATAATTGGAGCAACAGGATCTGTATTTGGTACACCGTAGTCATCATCTTTTACACAAGACAATACCACTGTCATTGCTAAAAAGAAGGCTACTATTTTATAATTTTTAATAGTTTTCATTGTTATAAATTTTATTTTTAGTCGACGATATATACGTCATTATTTTATTTATTAAAATCTTACGTAAACATTTACATAATAAGATGCTCCTGTTCCAAAGAAATAGCGAGATCCAAAAACAGATCCATTTTCACGAGATCTATCTTCTTTCAAATCTCTATAGTTTGATTTTCTACCTTGCTCAAATCCACCTGTAATATACTCTTGATCCAATGCATTATTAATCGTAGCAAAAAATCCAACATAATATTGATTGATTTTCCAGGATTTACCTCCTACAATATTAACTAGAACATAGTCATCAAATTTTTCTTGCTTTAATAGCTCATTGGCTACCTCTGGATCATAGTCATTAAAAGGCTGTCCGTCAAAATCAGTAGTAAAATTATCTGATCTAGATAAATTATTTACATCAACATAGGCATTTGAAAAATAGTTTGTTGTTAAACCAACCCACCAAAATTTGGGATCTCTGTATTCAAAGCCAACTTGATAAGCTCTCTCAGGACCTCCTGCAACATGATAATTTTTAAGTTTAGTTGTTCCATCGCCAAACGTTATTGGACCATCTAAATCGTCACTGGTTATATATAGGTTAGGATTATTATTAAAGGTATATTGACCGACTGAAGCCGCTCCTTTTAATTTAATTGTAGGAGTCACTTGTGCTTCAATACCTAATTCTGCCCCAATGTGTTGTTTCCCTACATTAGTCATTACTTCTTGAATAAAAGCATCTTGCTCTAAACCTAAACCGCCTAAATTTTCAGTAAAATAAAACCCTAAATCGGTTCCATTAGAAAAATTTGAATAAAAGCCAGTTAAACGAGCTTTTACAATTGGTGATCTATATATGTAACTGATATCAATATTCTGAATCTTTTCGCTTTCTAAACCAATAGTCACGTTATTATTTTGACGAGCATTGGTAAAAGTATTCCTGATTGTTGGTGCCTTTGATAACGAACCTAAATTCATATCTATTAAATGTCTTCCTGTAATTTTATAGGTGGCTCCACCTTTGAAACTAAAATCTGTGAAACTTTGCTTTTCTCCTTTACCAAAAGATTCAGCTCCCTGATAGTTACCGTTTTCAAATAAACCGTTTCTTTGATAATTGGTATTAGTAATTGAAGCTCCAAGGTAAAAGTCTATACGATTGTATTTAAATTGTGCTTGAGCAAATCCAGATAAGACGTCTGCGTTAATTTCATAGTTATACTTATATCGGTCGCCCACTTTTGCAATACGGTTTCTATTTCTTAAATCACTTTGTGCAACATCTCCAACACTAAAATCTACCTCTCCATCTTCACTTTCAGCAAAAAAGTCTACATCTAAAAATCCAGTACCTCCCAGTAAATCTTTTACTTCTGCAAAGTTTTCACTTTTTAGATTTCGATAATTAATGCTCGCATTTAATAAAATATTATCTGAAATCTGAGTATCAAAAATTGTATTAACTGTCAATTGAGTATCGTCAATTCTATCCTCTTGAATTGCGTAAATTGAATTTCCTCCAGTAGCTGTAGAAAGGGCATTTGCTCTGTAAAGCGATTCCCAATCTAACTGACCGTTATTTATAAATTCCTGTTGGGCTAAATACGCATTTTGAAAATCTCCTGGAGTTGGGTTAGGATCCTGTAAAAAATAACTCGGGAGTCTTTGATAATAATTCCCCAAAGGATTTCTTCCTCCACCGATATAGGCTTCCTGACCTTCAATTATTACAAGGCGTGTACCTCCTTGATCAACTCTTGTATTTCCAATACTTCCTGTTTGATATGAAGCATTTGTATTAAGATTGGTTTTATCATTTATCTTCCAGTAATGATTTAACATAAATACTGGTTCTTTAATATTACGCACACGACTGTTTCTTATATTGCCATCTTGATATCCCCAGTTCGGATTGTATTGAATTCCTTTAAGGTCTTTAACCTCTTGAGTTATAGCCGTTGAACGACCTCGTCGATTAGGAGTATAAAATGCGGTAAAATTAAGGCTGTGAGCGTTATTTATTTTCTTCTCTACAGACGCAAAAAATGAATTTGCATCGTACAAGGTACCGTCTATATAACCTTCATTCCCAAAACGCCTTGAAGCTAAAAATGAATAGGCCCAACCTGTTTTTGACAAACCGCTATGATAAGATGCCATAATTCTTCCATTATAACTTCTGTTAGCAGCAGCATAAGAAACTCGACTACTTTTTCTGTATTTAGAGGCTCTCATTACCATATTGGTTGTTCCTGCTAAATCACCAAAAGTATAATCATTAGCTTTTAGTCCCATTGTAAATTCTCGGTTCCTTTGAACATCATTAAGACCTCCCCAATCTCCCCATTGAGGACGACCATTAAATTGTTTGTTCATTTCAATTCCATTGATTAAAACTTTACCATTAGCGTTGTCTAAACCACGGGGTCTAAAAAAAGTGGCACTGAAATCAAAAGCAGCAGCGCTTAAAAAGACGTCTCTAGAAGCTTGTAAAAGTCCTGAAACATTTGTAGCAGCACCTCCAAGATCACCATCTAACTCATTATCTGATAAAGTGATTACTCCAATCTGAGATTCTAATTCGGTTAGATCTAAATCCATAATTATAGGATCTAAATTGATAGTTTCTCCGTTTTGAATGGTAATAGGTATACTTTGAGTAATGTAATTTGGTTTACTTATGACAAGTACTTGTTCTCCTTGGGGGAGCGTATTGCTTGTGATAAGAAACATCCCTTTTTCATCAGTTTGTGTATTGTAATCACTGGATAAAATTCGTATTTCTACGCTTGGGATTGCCTCACTTGAATTAGTATCTACCACCCTTCCTTTTATGACAGCATCCTGAGCTAGTAAAGTAAAACTCATCAATGATGCTACACATAAAGTGAAAATGATTTTTTTCATTCTAAATTTAGTTATTAGTTTATAATTAATTACTTACAAAACTACATTATTTCATCGAATTATTTACTTTTGATAATAACATAAATAATTTGACTTAAATAATTCTAATCAATGTACTTAATAAAAATTAAAACACCCTTATTAATCGTATTAATTTTAACAGTTACTACTGTGTTTTCTCAAGAAAAAAAAGCCTATAAGGTTAATACGATTGCTTTTTATAATCTTGAAAATTTATTTGATACGGAAAATGACCCCCTAACTTATGATGATGATAGAACTCCAGATGGAAAAGATCATTGGACAGAAGAAATCTATCAAGATAAACTAAAAAATATGGCCAAGGTTATCGCTGAAATTGGCGCTGAGGTTTCGGGGAGCGCTCCTACAATTATAGGTGTTTGTGAAACTGAGAACAGAAAAGTTTTAGAAGATCTAGTTAACCAAGAAACTTTAGTTGAACAAGATTACGGAATTATTCAGTTTGATTCTCCCGATAGAAGAGGTATTGATGTCGCCTTATTGTATAAGAAAAAGTTATTTACTCCTACTCATTATAAAGCAAAAGAGCTTTTAATTTATGATGATAATGATAAGTCAAAAAGAGTTTTTACTCGTGATCAATTGGTAGTTAGCGGGGTGTTAGACGGAGAAAAAATTCACCTAATTGTCAATCATTGGCCTTCCAGAAGTGGTGGCGAAAAAAGGAGTAGGTCAAAAAGGATTAAAGCCGCAAAATTAAATAGACAAATTATTGATTCCATATTTAGTGATGACCCCTATGCTAAAATAATTACTATGGGTGATTTGAATGATGATCCCTCCAACACAAGTGTAAAAGATCATCTAAATGCAAAAGGAAAAACTAGCGATCTAGGTATAAAAGAATTATACAATCCCATGGAGGATCTAGCAAAACAGGGTTATGGTTCACTTGCTTACAGAGATAGTTGGAATCTGTTTGATCAAATAATAATATCTACAGAATTAACAAAAAAAGATTTTTCAAGTTATCGTTTTTATCAAGCAGGAATCTACAATAAAACATACCTAGTAAATGCTCATGGAAGATATAAGGGATACCCCTATCGTAGTTTTGCTAGCGGATCGTATACAGGAGGTTACAGCGATCACTTTCCTGTCTATATTTATTTAGTAAAAGAAAAATAATCTCAGTTATTAAAAAAGCCTCCAAATATAATTGGAGGCTTTTGTTTCACAAAACTACATTGTGTATTTGAAAATATAATTTAACTTATTTTCTGGCTTTTCTATTTGCAATAAAACTTTTTACAAAATAAACCATTGAAAAAGTAGAAGTCCCAATCATTAATAAAACTCTTAAAAGCCCCAATCCTCCTTGATTTAATGATTTAGGTAATCTCATTCCGACTAAAGCGATTAAGATTAATAGTGTTAAAAGAACGGCTATGTGAGCAACTACTTTATTTTCTTTTCTTACCCCAGAAGAACAAAGTATTAATGCAGCACCAAAACCTACAGGGATGAGTGCAGTTGGTGAAATTACTTCAAGGTACCCCCATAAACCAATTGCAATTAAGCATACAGAATTTATTAAGTTTGCTTTTGTAGAATTCATAATATCGTATTTTTTGTTAATTAATATTGGTATTAAAAATACAAGAATAATTAATTAAATCTATTAAAATGGTCTTATTCTTGTAAATTATTTGAATCAATTTTTAAATATGATCATAAAAAACGCTCTGAATCAAACAGAGCGTTTTTTGAATACTTATTAAAAAGTATCGTACTAAAATTCGTAGCGCATAGAAGCGTTGAATGTTCTTCCTCCAGTTGTAAAATATCCAAATCTATCCGTTTGTTGAATAGCAACTTTATCGAAGACATTGAACATATTTGCTCTAAAAGTCATTCTATTACTATTGCCTAAACTAAATCTGTAGGTAATACCAGCATTAGTTAATGCATAACTACCTAATTGATCACCTTTATAATCTTCTATTGAAGTGTTTTCATTAGTAAATTCATAATGATTATCTCTATACTTAATACGAGCATCGATACTTAGTCCTGTAGTAATTTTTGCATCAAATCCCATACCTGCAGTAAATTGTGGCGCAGTCGATACTTTAATCCCGTCACGGTTAACAGTACTTGTTTCACCAATTTGTTCATTCGTATCTGCATTATAAGTGGAAACTACAGCTTCTCCTTTATAGGTCCATGACCCTGCAGAAACAAAACCTCTTAGTGACAACCAATCAGTAGCTCTGTAACGAGCATCTAATTCAGCTCCTGAATGATATTGTGTAATACCTCTCTGTAAAGTCGTGGTATCAAAATCATCTTGGTCGTCGTTTGGAGTACCATTATCATCTGTACCAAAACTAGAAAGAGTTCTATCTGTCCAATTGGTTACATAGGCATTGAAATTTGCTCTAAAATTATTAGTCTTAAAGTGATAACCCGCTTCAAAACTGGTGATTTTTTCGTTTTCAACTGCTGGCGAAACCAATTCCGTAATGAAACCTGTATTTCTATTAAAAATATTATCTAAATAAGGTTGTCTTGAGTTATATCCAGCGTTAAAAAAAATAGTATTTCCTTCAGCCATAGTTAAAGAAACCCCTCCTTTTATATTATAGCCTGTTTTGCTAGTTTTTTCAGATTTTGCTGGCTTATATCTATCTTCTCTTTCATAAGACTGATTAGATACACCCCCTTGAGCAAAAATAGAAAACATGTCATTAGCATACTCTACCTGTCCAAAAACACCTTGATAGTTTATTGTTTCTGAATTATCGTAAGCAATTCTATCTTCTTCTGGAGCAAAATCAAATAACGCAGCCCAAGGATTAGCGTCATATGAATTAGTTACTACGTTATCTTCTGGTAAATTATCTCCACTATCATTTGTCCATCCTGATAATCCATAAAAATCAGCGATTTGTCTAAAATGATCTCCTGTATAAGTTCTTACATCTACACCAGCACTAGCTGTAAGGTTATCAGAAAAGTCATGTGTTAAGTTGGATAATAACCCATACCAAGCATGATTGTTCATAGAGGCTCTTCTAATATAACCTGCTCCGTTTTCAGCTCCATAATCTCCACCAATACCTACGAGAGCATTATTTGCTTCAATTGCAGGATAATCAAGTTGACCAAATAAAGGTCCATCACCATCTGGATCTTCTGTTCTAATTCTTCCATTACCTCTAGGTCCTGTTCCTCCACCACGTCCCCATGATGCATAAGCTACAGTAGATAATTCAGTCTTATCAGAAAGATTAAAATCCCAGTTTAAGTTAGCAACTGGTTTGTGATAAAAATTTTGTCTTTCAGACGAAATATCAGTTCCATCTTCATTTAAATAACCCCAATGTTGGTTAAATTTAGGATCTGCTGCAATTCTCTCTAGAGATTGAGACCACTGATTTCCATGTAATTGAGGAGCACCTGTAATTAAAAAGTTAAAATTATGTTTTTCATTTGGCTTGTATCCAACAGCAAAATAATAAGTTTGTCCTTGCCCGTAGGTACCTTTAGCCCACTTTCTGTGTGCTTGCCAATGGTCTAGTAACACAGAAAAAGCCCATCCTTTTTCATTTCTACCAGAGTCGTACCCAACAGTTCCTTTAAAGTAGCTGTCATTTGCTCCTGTAAAACGAGCAAATCCACCTTGTTTTTTTTCTGCAGCTTTCATTACAATATTAGTGGTTCCACCAACAGAAGGAATTGCTAATTTAGAAGCACCTAAACCTCTTTGAATCTGAACAGTGGTTGCAATATCTGCAATACCAGCCCAGTTGGACCAATAAACTTTACCATCTTCCATACTGTTCACAGGTTGTCCGTTTAATAGTATAGCAATATTGGTTTGGTCAAACCCTCTTAAGAAAAATTGAGAGTCACCAAATCCATTATTCCCTGTAACTGTTGCAGAAGGTGTAAATGCCATAGATTCTGTTAAATCTAGATTTCCCCCTCCTTTTAATTGAATTTCCTCAGCAGAAATTGTTGATACTGCTATAGGAGTTTTTCTTCCTGCAGCTAAATCGATAATTCCAGAACCTACTATCACTACCTCAGCTAGTGCATCAGCATCAGGAGCTAAAGAAATTGTTCCTAAATTTGCACTTCCATTAGAAAGTGAATAGGATACTGTTTGAGAAGAATATCCCAAGTAAGAAATAGTAACATTCCCACTACTACCATCTACGGCAAGAGAAAAGTTTCCATCAAAATCTGCGATGGCCCCGTTGTCAGTTCCATCTTCAACAATTGTTGCTCCTGAAAGAGGACCTCCTAAATCATTGTCATTAATTGTTCCTGTAACAGTCCCTTGTGCAAATGAAATAACACTTACAAACAAAAAGGACAGTACTAAATAAAAAGTAATTTTTTTCATCATTTAAAGTTGTTTTGAGTTGGTGCAAATTTAACTATTCAATTTATTCTTTTATGTTATTTTATTGTAAATAAAAAAATAAATTTATTGGATTATTTGCTTAAGTAATATTAGCGAATATCTTAATATAAAAAGGTTGTTACGCTATTTTTTTATTAACAAAATTCTATACTTTAAAAGATTAAAATACAAGTTTACTTAATTGCTGTTTTAAAGGAGTAATATAATCAAAATATGAATTTTGATATTTTTGATGTAAGGGTTTTGATGGGGGTAAATCTTGTTTAAAAGGGTCTACCTGTTTACCATTTTTCCAAAATCGATAGCAAACATGTGGACCACTTGTATTACCAGTCATTCCAACCCAACCAATTACATCTCCTTGTTTTACTCGATTCCCAATTTTAACATTTCTCCTTTTCATGTGAAGATACTGAGTTTCGTAGGTGCTATTATGTCTAATCTTTACATAATTACCATTACCTCCTCTTTTTTCTGACTTTGAAACAATCCCGTCTGCAGTAGCTAAGATCGGAGTACCAATTGGTGCAGCAAAATCTGTGCCTTTGTGAGGTCGAACTCTATTCCCATACAACCTAATTTTCCTTTTTAAATTATACCTAGAAGAAATCCTACTAAACTTAACAGGCGCTTTTAAAAAAGCTCTTCTTAAATTATTAGCCTTATCATCATAGTAATCTTTTATACCTAAGACAGAATCTCCAATAAATCCAAAAGCATAAAGAGGTTTGCCACGATGTTCAAACATAGCAGCTTTAATTTCTCCTAAGCCAGCTGGAATAGTATCATTGATGTATTTTTGTGTGTACACTACTTTAAATCTATCTCCAGGTTGTAGCCTAAAAAAGTCAATGGTCCAAGCGTAGATATTTGCTAACCGATCGGTCATATTTGGGCTTAATCTTTGTGCTTCCATCGTTTGAGATAGAGAACTTGTTATAATCCCTTTAGCTGATTTTTCGATATAGGTAACTGATTTTTTATCATTGAAACTAGAAATGCAATCTCTTAGGTCGATCACCGTAAAATCAACTCTATTTTTTTCATAAATAAAGAGTTGTGTTTTGCCAATACTATCCTTTGAATTTAACAAAACGTATGGGTTACCAACTTTTATCTTTCTAGCGTCGAAACTATCTTTTATTTTTGAAACAACGCTATAAATTTCTCCTTGTGAGACATGATTTTGATCTAAAATAGCACCAAAAGTATCCCCTGTTCGGATAGTGTCTCTAATAACAATGAATTCGTTAAAATCATAACCGTATTCAAAATTCGCTTTAATTTTTTTGTTAACCGGAATATCGTCTTTTCCTTTTTGAGAACAGGAAATAAATTGAAAGAAAATCAATACAAATAGGAGAAATTTTTTCAAATTAAATAATTTTTTAAAGATTGTTTCCCCAGTCATTTAATTCTTTTTCGGACCATAGGTCTGGAAAAAATATTCTTTTTTGATATTTTGGATGCATGTACTTTTTCCAGTCGCTACCTCCAGTTGCTTCAATTTCTTTTGCTGAAGAATTATCACCAGAAATATAGTGATTAGCTGCATTATAATGTGCCATTACCCAGGTAATATTTACAGTGTAATCATAGTGCCTCATTGCTTTAATTAATGATTTATCTTGCTGAACCTCTAAAGGCAATTCCTTAAATTTGGCATATAAATTTATCATGTTGTACTCTTGTGTAAAAGCAATGAATTCATTTTTGTATTTTTCTTCAAAAGCCGATAGTAAATACGATTTTTTTCCAGTCTTATAATCCTTCCCTGCTGCTTGCCAATACAAATGATTTAAAGCGTGTTCGTATGGGGTATTACGGTCAATAGTTTCTCTATATCTTGCATCTATTAAATTAATTAAATCTGTAGAAGCAAATTCAATTTTTCGATATTGAGCACTTTGAAAACCACTCGCAGGGGTTAATGTATTTCTAAATTTCAAATACTGTTCCACTTCCATTCCATCTTGCATAATAGAAAAAGAGGAAGTAAGTATATCAAAATACCTGCTTATTCGCATAAGTCGTGAAGTGAAAAAATTAGCAGTTAATGTTTTATGATGAGCAACTTGTTCGATCTCCCAGAGTATCATTTTAAATAATAACTCATTTACTTGATGATACATAATAAATACCATCTCATCCGGCAATGTAGTTCTTTGGAGTTGCAAATTTAATAAGGCGTCTGTTTTAATATAATCCCAATATGTTATCGGCTCGCTATAAAGTAGCCCCTCTAAATGAGTGTCTAAATCCTGACCTATATCATTAAATTTATTTTCTAACTGTTGTATTAAATTATTTCTTTTTGTTGGAGTTGCCATAATTTATTCTACAAATATTTTAAATGGGTTATTTAATTTTTTAAACTCTATTAAAGAGGCTTTTAAAGACCCTACTAATAAATCTGCTTTGATTAATAATGGTATTTTATTTGCATCATCACTAACCCAAACCGTAAGACTTTCTTTTTCATTAAAAACTCTACCAGATTCAACATAAGGTCTAAAAACTAAGCAGGGAACTTTCCCAAATTTAGTATCTAAAACTTCCTTACGTAAATATTTGAGTTTGAATTTATAATTTTCACTATCAAAAAACATATCTAAATCAAACTCATCGTTCTCATTTAAAGAATGGCTGTCTAAATTATTACGTAAATAATAAAAAGAAGAAACCATATCTTGAGCTCGATTAGGGAAAGGAACTATTTTCTCTTTATCATTTATAAAGTCAATTATAGTAGCCATCTTAGAAGACTGATTAAAATCAATCTGAATCTCTTTTTTATAACCTCCTTCATTAATGTTTCTTACAAATCTTACCGGAAGGTCTTCATCTTTTAAAATATAAGATTGATAATGATCTTCAACTTTAAAAAACCAATTAGTTACCCCTGTAGTTTCTCCAAAGCCAATAATATGAAAAACTTCTTGATTGTTTAATCGCTTACTTTTGACCTCAAGAGTTGCTTGTCCCGCAGTAATTAATCCATAATGTATCCTGAACTTTAGCCACTCTCCATCTTCGTATGCTTTTTGTTGACAAAAGCAAGACATACTTAAAAAAAATATTATCAGAGCGCTTAAAAATTTCATTTTACTATTAGATTACTATTAAAAATAAAATCCTACCTAATTAGAGAGTACCTCTATTAGCCTGCTCTCTCTCAATAGATTCAAATAATGCTTTAAAATTACCTGCACCAAATCCTTGAGCTCCCATTCTTTGAATGATCTCAAAAAATAAAGTGGGTCTATCTTCTATTGGTTTAGTAAAAATTTGTAATAAATAACCTTCTTCGTCAGCATCTACAAGTATCGAAAGTTTTTGTAGCTCTTTAATATCCTCTTTCATCATTTCCATGTGTACACCTAATCTACTAGGAATTTCATCGTAGTAGGCTTGTGGTGGTGGTGGTAAAAATTCTACTCCTCTAACTTTAAGTTTCGCGACCGTTTGAATAATATCGTCTGTGGTGACTGCTATATGCTGAACTCCTGAATCTTCATAAAAATCTAAATATTCTTCAATTTGTGATTTTTTAGCTGCTTTTGCAGGTTCATTAATTGGAAATTTGATTCTACCATTACCATTACTCATTACTTTACTCATGAGTGCTGAATATTCGGTATGAATCTGTTTATCGTCAAACGATAAAAAGTTAACGAAACCCATAACATCTTCATACCATTTAACCCATTTATTCATTTCTCCCCAACCAACATTCCCGACCATATGATCAATATACTTTAAACCAACAGGTTCTGGATTATACTCCGACTCCCAAGGCACAAAACTGGGTAAAAAAGTTCCTTTATAATTTTTTCTTTCAACAAACATATGCACTGTTTCACCATAAGTATAAATTCCAGCTCTAACAATTTCACCATATTCATCTTTCTCAACAACTGGTTCCAAATAAGAAACAGCACCTCTCTTAGTTGTTTCTTCATAAGCTTTTTTAGCATCTTCAACCCACAAAGCAATCACTTTAACTCCATCTCCATGTTTAACAAGATGTTTATTAATAGGAGAGCTACTATTTAATGGTGTGGTCAGAATTAAAACTATTTTATCTTGCTTTAAGGCGTAACTTACACTGTCTTTAGAACCTGTTTCTAGTCCTTTGTATGCATAGGACTGAAAACCAAATGCTGTTTTATAAAAATGAGCTGATTGTTTTGCGTTACCTACATAAAACTCAACATAATCTGTTCCCAACAAGGGCAAAAAATCCTGGGCTTCTTCAAATATTTTTTCTAAGCCGTAATCAACTGATTTTACTTCTTTATTAGTCATAATATTGTTTTTTCAAGAATTAATAATCCAAGATTTATAATAATCGTCTACTTCTAGTTTTAGAGCTTCTTCAGTAATCATGAGCGGTTTAAAAGGATCGATCATAACCGCTAATTCTTCCGTTTGTTTTTTACCTACACTCTTTTCTATTGCACCAGGATGAGGACCATGAGGAATCCCTCCAGGGTGTAATGTAATCTGTCCTTTTTCGATATTATTTCTACTCATAAAATCTCCATCAACATAATACAACAACTCTTCTGAATCTATATTTGAATGATGATAAGGCGCAGGTATGGATTTTGGGTGATAATCGTACATTCTAGGCACAAAAGAACACACTACAAAACCCGAAGCTTCCCATTGTTGATGAGTAGGAGGAGGCATATGAATTCTTCCTGTGATAGGCTCAAAATCATGAATTGAAAAAGCATATGGATAGTGAAAACCATCCCAACCAATTACATCGAAGGGGTGGTTTGAATGAGTATATTCCCACATTACCCCTTGTTTTTTTGATAGTATTTTAAATTCCCCTTTTTCATCATGTGTTTTTAGATCTTTAGGCAATCTAAAGTCTCTCTCACAAAATGGAGAATGTTCTAAAAATTGACCAAAATTGTTTCTGTATCTCTTGGGACTTACTATTGGACTAAAAGACTCAATATATAATAGTTTATTCTCTTCTGTTTCAAAGTCAATTTGATACGTAGTCCCCCTTGGTATGATTAGATAGTCTCCATATTTAAATTCAATATTTCCATACATTGTTTTTAAGATTCCAGAGCCCATATGAATAAATAACATTTCATCAGCATCTGAATTTCTATAAAAATAATCTTTAGAAAATCCCATTGGAGATGCTAAGCCGATGTGTAAATCATTATTTACAAATAATGTTTTTCTACTTGCCAAATAATCCTTTTCGGAGCTTAATGAAAACCCTTTAAAACTGAGTGCCTTCATATTTTTATCAATGGCTACTTTTGGGCTTACATCTTCACCTCTCTTAACTTCAGAAACAACTGTTGGCGGATATAAATGATAAATTAGGGAAGACATTCCAGCAAACCCTGCTGTACCAAATAGTTCTTCTTGGTATAAGGATCCGTCGGGTTTTTCGAAGGTAGTATGTCTTTTAGGTGGTATTTTACCGAGTTTATGGTAACGTGGCATACATTTTTTATTAAATGATTAAACTTAATTTATTGAAAATTATTAAATGCTATTCTGGGTTTCTTTTATTTAGAAACTTGATATCAAGAAGGGTATATTTCCAAAGACGAGTAGTCATAATACAAATATCGTAAAAAAAATATTGTTTTTAGATGAAGAAAAAGTAAAACCTGCATATATGTGAATATCCTTTCAAAACCGGTACCCTACATTCACATACCACACGCTTTTCTCTAATTCTGGAGAATATGAATATTTAATTTCAACTGGACCTAAAAAAGTATCCGCTCCAATACCTAAAGCATATCCAGAATAATCAACTGCATCAACCCATTTATTGTCTTCAAATAAATTATCTCCAACATTTGCAATATTTGCGGCAGTGATCAAGTGTAATTTTTTGTAAAAATTATAATCAAAAGTTATTGTTGCCTTTAAAAATGTATCTCCTCGCAGTGTTAAATCTTTATAGCCATACATTGGCACTAAATTACTGCTCCCCCTGTAACCATAACCTCCAACAAAAAAATCGAAGGATTTTGTTGCATCTCCTCCAATATTTACTGCAGCCTCTGACTCAACTAACACCGAAAGATTTTTTATAATAGTCTTAGCATAACCTAATTTAGCTCTTCCTATTGAAAATTCATTAAAATTTTTATTAATTCCATTTGCATAGAAATAAAAATTAAAATTACCCTTAAAATAAAAACCCTTTGTTGGAAAAAACTTATGATCGAAAGAATCATAAACAAAATATCCAAAAGTCCCAAAATAATTGGTATTATCAAAAATCGTTCTAGGCTCATTGTTTTCGTCAATACCAATTGTTTTTGATAAATATTTTTTCCATTTATGTTCAATTCCAACACCAATTAAAAAGGTTCTTTTCAAGAAAGATTGTAAGTATATTTGATTCGTTAATTCTGAATATTCAAAATTTAAACTATTGATATCTGAAGTAGTAATTTCAATTCCTCTAATAAAATCTATATTTACGTTTTCTTCAAAAGTATTGTAGTTAGAATTTAAGCCTATACTCCAATAATAACCTTTATCAATAAAATAATCAAAGTTATACCTTAGATTATCTCCTATAATAAAATCAAAAGATGTGATGTCATTATTGGTTAATAGTCTTTTATGGGTATAATTTAACAGGACAGCTGTCTTATATAAATCATCGTAGTGAGCGCTCAATCGAAAGGAAGATTTATTTTCGCTCTCTACCACATCAAATTTTATGATAAGCCCTCCTTTTTTATCATTAACAAAACGATAATTAATTTTTTGAAAATTATTAGTTGCTGATAAATTATTAACACCCTCACTAAACTTTGCATAGGAGGTTATCGATGGAATTCTTAATTTTAATTTCCCTAAAATATAGGAACGAGTGTAGTGATAATTTCCATCTATTTGTATACTGCTAATTAATAAAGAATCACTAAAGTTAATGTTCTCTTTTTTCCTTAAAATCTTTTTTTGTTTGGAAGCTAGTTCAATTAATTTGTTCTTAACTGAAAATGCCTCTTTGCTTCCAGCATCTATAATTTCTAATTTTTCATTAAAAGAGACTACTGAAAAATCTGTAATGTTTGGTCGAATATAAATATCCGTATCATTTATTTTGTCTATCATCGCCTCTATTGCACTATAATTACCAACTTGCCCTAATATTTCTATAGCATTTTTAAGATCATTTCTTGTTTTTAAGGTATCCTGCACATCAATCCCAATAATAATATCAGCTCCAAGCGATCTTACTTTTTCAATAGGATAATTATTAGTTACCCCTCCATCAACATAAATTGAATCTCCAAGTTTCACAGGATTAAATAGTGTTGGCAAGGCACTACTAGCAGCAACAGCTGCTGGTAAATAGCCTTTATTTAATATAGTTTCTTTCCCTGATTCAATATTGGTCGCAATGCAGAAAAAAGGAATTGGTAAGTCGTTAAAATTATCGATGTCATTTACATGAGAAGTAAGTTTTGAAAATAAGTTATACATATTTTGACCCTTAGATATCGAGGTAGGTAGTGAAATTTTAAAATTCTGAAAAGGGAGATTCATCGCATACCTTTCAAATTCATTTTTTTCAAAAAAAGTTTTTGCACTTCTTGGAATTTCATCTTGTATCAATTGAGAAAAATTTACTGCTCTGAATATTGAGTCTATCTGAATTGCTGAATATCCTGAGGCGTAAAGACCTCCGATAATTGCTCCGGTACTTGTGCCTCCAATGTAATCTATTCGAACACCTGTCTCTTCAATAACTTTTAAAGCACCTATATGAGCCATCCCTTTAGCTCCACCTCCACTTAATACCAATCCGACCTTAACATCTCCTTTGGGAAAATCTTCTTGAGAAAATACAATCCCAGATGTCAATATGATTGTTACTAATAATAAAAATTTCACTGTGACTAGTTCTGATATCTTAATAGGTAAAGATAAACTCTAAATTGTTATATTTTATTTAAAATGTTCAATTATTTTTTGAGCTTTACTTGGGCCAACAACCCTAGATACGTCGTAAAAACTTGCTTTTTGTAATCTTTTTAAACTTTTAAAAACTTTTAATAACTCAATTATTGTTTTTTCTCCAATTCCTTCAATGTTTAATAATTTTGTATTTAACGCATCTTTACTCCTTTTATTCCTATGAAAAGTAATCCCAAACCTATGCGCTTCATTTCTTAATTGTTGTATGATTTTTAAGGTTTCCGACTTTTTATCAAGGTATAAAGGAATGGGATCTTCAGGATAAAACAATTCCTCTAATCTTTTCGCAATACCTATTATTGCAATTTTTCCTCTTAGCTCTAATTTATCAAGACTTTTTAAAGAGGAAGACAATTGACCCTTTCCTCCATCAATAATAATTAATTGAGGTAATGGTTGATTTTCGTCAAGTAAGCGTTTATATCTTCGATACACCACTTCTTCCATTGAGGCAAAATCATCGGGCCCCTCAACCGTTTTAATATTGAATTTTCTATAATCTTTTTTACTGGGTTTTCCATTTTTAAATACTACACAAGCAGCAACTGGATTAGTTCCTTGGATATTACTATTATCAAAACATTCTATGTGACGAGGCTCTTCGGATAAGCGTAAATCTTTTTTCATTTGTGACATAATCCTGTTTTCATGACGATTGGGATCTGTAATTTTTGTTTGCTTAAATCGCTCCATCCGATAATATTTTGCATTCCTAAGGGACAAGTCTAATATTCGCTTTTTATCTCCGAGTTTTGGTACATATATTTTTAGGTTTTCTCCAACATTAATATTAAAAGGGACATAGATCTCTTTACATTGAGATTGAAAACGCTGCCTTAATTCAATTACTGATAGTTGTAAAATTTGCTCATCGGTTTCTTCAAGTTTCTTTTTAATTTCCTGTGTGTGTGATCGAATAATTGAGCCATAAGATAGTTGTAGGTAGTTAACGTATCCATAGGCTTCATCAGTTACAATTGAAAAAACATCAACATTATTAATTTTTGAATTTACAATCATCGATTTAGATTGATAATTCATCAAAGCAGTTATTTTATCTTTTATTTTTTGAGCATCTTCAAAATATAAGTTTTTAGCAAAATCTTCCATTTGACTTTTAAATGCTACTAATGAATCTTTAAAGTTGCCTTTCAATATATTTCTAATAGCAGCAATATTTTTATTGTAACTTTCTTCAGTTTGTTTTCCTTCACAGTTCCCCAAACAATTATCAAGGTGATACTCCAAGCAAACTTTATATTTTCCCGATTTGATATTTTTATCTGTTAAATCATAATTACAATTCCTTAGAGGAAATAAACCATTTATCAAATCTAATAAGGTATATACAGTTTTAACATTGGTATAAGGCCCAAAATATTCAGAGCCATCTTTTATCATTTTTCTAGTCGAAAACACCCTAGGAAATCGTTCTTTTTTTATACAAATCCATGGATAGGTTTTATCGTCTTTAAGCATGATATTATATCGAGGCTGGTATTTTTTAATTAAATTATTTTCTAACAGTAAAGCATCGGTTTCGGTTTCCACAACAATATGCTTTATACTTACAATCTTTTTAACTAATACTCGTGTTTTTCCAATATCATGTTGTTTTGTAAAATAAGAAGAAACTCTTTTTTTTAAATTTTTTGCCTTCCCAACATACAATAACTTACCCTCTTTATCGTAGTACTGATAGACTCCTGGTTTACTGGGTATCGTTGTTAACTGTATTTTTATAGGTAAGACTGTCATCGTTCAAATATAATTGATGTTTATTTAAGGAAAAAATAAGTACTTATAGATAAATTACTAAATTAGCTACAACTATATCACGAATGAATATTGCAATTTTATCAAAAGGGGAAACTCTATATTCAACTCAAAGTCTCTTAAAGGCTGGTACAAAAAGAAAACATGTGATGGAGGTATTAGATCCATCACATTGCTCACTATCTATAGAAAATGGAAAATCTGTAGTTCGTTTTCATGATGAAATTGTTGATGACTTAGATGCAATAATCCCAAGGATTGGGGCTTCAAGAACTTATCATGGAGCTACATTAGTTCGTCATTTTAATGCAATGAATGTTTTTTCTGTGGTATCTGCTGAGGCTATTTTGCAAACAAGAGACAAATGGACCTGCTCACAATTACTTTCAAGATTCAACGTCCCTATTCCTAAAACTATTTTGGGATCCTCATCAAATTTAGAATATTTACTTTCAAATTTTAAAAATGAACCGGTCATCATAAAAATATTAGAAGGGACACACGGCAATGGTGTAATTCTTGCTGACACCTATTTGAGTGCGCTATCAACTATTGAAACACTCAAAACAGCTGGAATTAAGTTTTTGTTACAAGAATATATCGAAGAATCAATGGGGACAGACCTAAGGGTAATTGTTGTCGATGGTAAAGTGGTTTCTGCTATGAAACGACAAAGTAAAGATGGAGATTTTAGGTCTAATTTACATAGAGGAGGATCCTCTGCAAAAATAAATCTTTCTTACGAAGAAGAAAATATTGCTCTTAGAGCTGCTAGGGCGATGAAATTAGGAGTCTGTGGGATCGATATACTGCAATCCTCAAGAGGTCCATTAGTTTTAGAAATAAATTCATCTCCAGGTCTAGAAGGAATTGAAAAAACAACTGAGATAAATATTTCAGAAAAAATAATCAGTTATATTGAAAGAAATAAGCGGTAATGAGTGAATTTATAAAAACTCTTGAAATCTTAGGAGAAAAAATAGAACTAGGCGAAAGCAAAACTATTGATTTTAATATTGCAAAGTTGTATACATCTACCAATATAGAAATTCCAATCATTATTGAGAGATCCATCCATCCAGGGCCCACCCTATTAATTACAGCCGCAATTCATGGTGATGAAATAAATGGAGTAGAAATTGTGAGGCAATTAATTTCAAGGAAAATCAATAAACCAAAAAGAGGTACCATCATAAGTATTCCAATTTTAAATGTTTTTGGATTTTTAAATACGGATCGAGCATTTCCTGACGGTAGAGATTTAAATAGATCTTTCCCTGGTAATCGGAGAGGTTCTTTAGCAAGTAGAGTGGCTTATTTTTTTACAAATGAAATTTTACCACATGCCGATTACTGTATCGATTTTCATACAGGTGGAGCCAGCCGTTTTAATGCACCTCAGGTTCGGATAAATCCAGGAGATGATAATTTATTAAAACTAGCAAAGATTTTTAATGTTCCTTTTTCAGTTTATTCAAAAAATTTAAAAAAAACGTATCGATCAACTTGCAGTAAAAAAGGGATCCCAATCATATTATTTGAGGGAGGTAAATCCTTAGAGAGTAACACTCAGATTGTAAATTATGGTGTGAGAGGGACTAAGAGGTTTTTGTATTACCTTGATATGTTAGACTCTAAATTTAACGTGACCAATCCAAGTAGAGATACGGTAGTAATTGAAAAATCAAGATGGATTAGAGCGCAAAAAAGTGGTTTGTTTCACTTAAAAATAAAGTGCAATGATTTGGTCAAAAAAGGAGCTACTTTAGCTACAATTACAGATCCGTATGGTAAAATGAAATTTAAAGTAATCGCTCCAAATAAAGGATATATTATTAATGTCAATCAAGCGCCAATTGTTCACCAAGGCGACGCTATTTTTCATATGTCTACTAAGGATAATCAGGCACAAGAAGAAGAAATGGAAAACTTAGATGAATAAACAAGCAATAAGATTAAAATACAAATCTAAAAGAGCTCATATTACAGTAAAACAGAGGGATGAATTTAGTATAAAAATTGCAAATAATTGTTTAAGCCTTCCTATTTGGGAATTTTCCAACTATCATATTTTTTTACCTATAGTAAACAAACTAGAGGTAAATACTGAGTTTTTACTTCATGTGTTACAAGGGAAAGATAAGAGTATTGTGGTTCCAAAAGTATTGTCTAAAACTAGTGAAATGTCTCATATATTATTGCAAGACAACACTTCTTTAAATGTATCTAAATACGGGGTACCAGAACCAGCAGCAGGAATAGAAATTTTGATCTCACAATTAGACGTGATTTTTGTACCCTTGTTGGCTTACGATCGTATTGGAAATAGAGTGGGTTATGGAAAAGGATACTATGATCGGTTTTTAGCAAAATGTGAGGCTAAAACAATTTTTATAGGGTTATCTTTTTTTACTCCTGAAGCAGTTATCACTCCTGAAGAAACAGATATTCCTTTAAATTTTTGCGTTACGCCACATAATATTTATACTTTTAAATAAGATTTATCATATTTAAAACTAACTGTTTTTTTCCTTTGGGAATGCTTTTTTATTACATACGATCAATAATCCAAATCCAGTACTTATAGCCATGTCTGCTACGTTAAAAACAGGGTCAAAAAAGGTGAAATATTCCCCACCAGTAAAAGGTATCCATTCTGGTAAAAACCCTTCCCAAATTGGGAAATAAAGCATGTCTACAACTTTACCGTAAAATATGGGTGCATAACCTCCACCTTCAGGGAACAAAGAAGCTAATTGACCATAACTATCGTTAAATATAATACCATAAAAAACAGAATCAATGATATTACCTAATGCTCCAGCAAAAATTAAAGTGACCGATGTAATTAAAATTTTAGAAGATTTCTTTTTTATAGAATCCCACAACCAATAACCAATACCAACAATTGCGATCAGTCTAAATAATGTAAGAGCTAGTTTTCCATATTCTCCCGGTATTTTTGCACCCCAAGCCATTCCTTCGTTTTCTACAAAAGCAATTCTAAACCATTCAAAAATAGTGATACTATCCCCTAATTTAAAATGTGTTTTTATATATACTT
>Ga0213862_10000108_pt1 | contig 32747 bp, 28 predicted proteins | sample PICome_7_FD_160092 | JGI IMG/M metagenome (GOLD analysis project Ga0213862, IMG submission 160092) | Coastal seawater microbial communities near Pivers Island, North Carolina, United States - PICO266 | ecosystem: Environmental > Aquatic > Marine > Coastal | place: USA: North Carolina... | reverse complement strand
TATTTAAGTATCAATTACTTGTGAGTTCAAAACAGAAATAGTTGAGTGTGTTTCAAGAAAAAACCCACCTTACAGGGTGGGCTTTGGTTTAAAATGTGTGATGTAGCGGTTACTACCTGCTCCCCCTCAAGGACTCGAACCTTGGACCCTCTGATTAACAGTCAGATGCTCTAACCAACTGAGCTAAGGAGGAAAATTTGGCCAAATATAATTTTTATTTTTCTCCTATCAAACGCTTATACAGAAAATAATATTCTCAAGCCTAAGACAGTATAAAACGATAAATATCATTGCCGTTGGCAAAAACAAACAAGCCCAATAATAAAATTAAACCTGCCATTTGTGCATATTCCAAAACCTTTTGGTGTGGTTTGCGGCCTGTCAGCATTTCGTAAGTCAAAAATACCACGTGCCCTCCGTCCAATGCAGGGATGGGCAATACGTTCATAAAGGCCAAAATAATGGATATTAAGGCTGTACGCTCCCAAAAGATACGCCAGTTCCACTCGGCGGGAAACAAACTTCCAATGGTGGCAAAACCACCCAATTGGCTTGCGCCCTTTTTGGTGAATACAAATTTGAACTGAGCAATGTAGTCATACAACGTCCAGTAACCGTAATTAAATCCTTCTTCGATACTTTGACCGGCATCATATGAATGAGTTATCGCTTTTGGGAACGTCCCTTTATAATGGATCCCCAAGGTGTCTCCCATGGCTACTGGAATTTCAATTTCACTGATGATATTGTTCCTTGAGATTTGAACAATTATCATTTCTGCTTGGCGTTGCTTAAAAGCATTGCTTACTTGGACAGTAGGTGGCGTTGTTGGATGCCAGGGATTAATAGCTGTACCATCAATGCCTACGATTTGATCATTGGCCAAAAGACCTGCTGCTTCAGCGGAAGAACCGACCACCACACGGTCTATAACGGCTGGCATATAAGGTACAAAAGGGATCATTTCACCTGCTGCAAAAAGCTGCTTTCCAAAATCTTCGGGAATGGATATGGAGGCATTTGTGCCGTCTGCACGTACCACATCTACCGTAGATACATCCCTTAAAAACAACCATTTGTTGATATCCAGAGCATCATCTAATGCTAAGCCGTCAACGGATGATATCTTGTCGCCAACAGCAAACCCCAAAGAGGCTGTAGTAGGTGTAGGAGCCAATCCGTATTCCAGGTTGTCATTGGTGATTACTGTCTTACCCCACACGAACATAACCATCATATAAATTAAAAATCCGAGTGCCAAATTAACCGTAACGCCGCCCAACATTATAATCAATCTTTGCCATGTTGGCTTAGCGCGAAATTCCCATGGCTGAGCCGGTTGAGCCATTTGCTCGGTATCCATGCTTTCGTCTATCATTCCTGATATTTTCACATAACCACCAAGTGGAAGCCACCCTATCCCGTATACCGTTTCGCCTATCTTCTTTTTGAAAAGCGAAAACTTGACATCAAAAAACAGGTAGAATTTTTCAACCCGTGTCTTAAAAAGTTTTGCTGGGATAAAATGTCCTAATTCGTGTAGCGCTATAAGTAGGGACAAGCTTAAAAACAGCTGACCGCCCTTTACAAGGAAAAGCTCCATGGGAAAAATTTAGTAGACAAATGTAAGGGATTTGAACGAGCTAAAAAACGGGGAAGTTGTATCTTTGTCAAATGGAATTGCTGCATTTTTTTCGACGCTTTCGATTTGTCGCCCTTGTTATTTTAGGGCTATCGATAGTTATCATCGCATTCTTCTACAAGGCTTTGAAGCCAACGGTAATACTACCCGTATACCAACCTGCCATGGTTGCCCTAGAACTCGTTGATGAAAGCATACAGTACGTAAAAAAATACCACACCATTGCGCCCTTCTCCATGATCAATCAAAATGGGCAAGCCATTAGCGAGCAAGACTATGACAACAGCATCTATGTGGCAGATTTTTTCTTTACTACCTGTCCCAGCATATGTCCTATCATGACAAAAAATATGTATGCCCTGCAACAAAGACTAGGCCCATACCTAGATGTTAAACTGCTTTCTTTCAGCGTGACTCCTGAAATAGATACCGTGGAACAGCTTAAACGCTATGCGATAGAAAATAAGGTAAACGACAGTAGATGGAATTTGGTTACGGGCAGTAAAAAAGAAATTTATGAACTTGCGCGCAAATCTTATTTGGTTGTTAAAGAAGATGGAGACGGCGGACCCCACGATATGATTCACACCGAGAACTTTGTACTCGTGGACAAGCAAAAGCGCATTCGTGGTTACTATGACGGTACTCAGGCAGCAGCCATAGACGAGATTCTCCGCGATATTGCCATTTTAATAACAGAAAAGTGACATTTATTATGTCAATTTAATGTGCTAAAGCTTACATTTGCTCTTTAAAATTGGTCTAAATAAATGGATTTAACGCTGGCAGATTTGGAAATTGGCGATGTGGCTACCATCGAATCTTTTGATGTAGAGAAACTACCCATGAAGCTTATCGAAATGGGCTGTCTTCCTGGAAATAAGGTGAATTTACTGCAAGTAGCACCCAGTAAGGATCCCTTATACCTAAACATTTCAGGATCCTTTCTGGCCATAAGAAGAGAAACGGCATTACAAATCATTGTTCGAAAATAAGGTGAGTAAAAACTTAAACGTTGCGCTTATTGGAAACCCGAATACTGGGAAGTCATCTGTATTCAATCAACTCACAGGCCTTAACCAAAAAACGGGGAACTATCCAGGCATCACTGTAGAGAAAAGACAAGGGGTTTGTCGACTACCGAGAGGCGTAAAGGCACGTATCTTAGACCTGCCTGGCACCTATAGCCTTAATGCCTCTTCTTTGGATGAGAATGTGGTGGTTGAGCTGTTACTTAATAAAAATGACAAGGACTTTCCAGATGTTGCTGTGGTGATCTCCGATGTAGAAAACTTAAAGCGAAACATGCTGCTGTTCACCCAAATTAAAGACCTCAGTATCCCTACCATTTTGGTCATTAATATGTCCGATCGCATGAATCGCAAAGGCATTAGCATTGATGCTGAAAAAATGGAAGAACTGCTGCAAGCAAAAGTAGTTTTGGTAAGTGCCCGAAAAAACGAAGGTATTCATACGCTAAAGCAGCATATTGCTGCTTACAAAAATATTTCGACAGCGCCCTGCATTTCTATAGCCGAAATTGATCAAGATTATTTTTCTTCTCTGGAACGCACATTTCCAAATCAATCGTTATACAAGCTTTGGTTGGTTATCACCCAAGATGTAAATTTTGCACGCATAGAAAGACATAAGATGGAAACGCATGATGCCAATCATATGCGCAGTGGCTCATTTTTAAAACGACTCCAGCAGAAAGAAACCATCAAACGCTACCAATATATTAATAATGTGCTCAAGGCCTGTTATGACAAAAACAGCGCCAAAGCAACCGACTTGCGTGGTAGGTTAGATCGCATACTCACCCACAAATTTTGGGGTTTTGTGATTTTCTTTTTAGTGCTATTTACCATTTTCCAAGCCTTATACGATTGGAGTAGTGTTCCCATGGACTTCATAGACAACTTCTTTGCCCAACTAAGCGATTGGGCCAAAATAAACTTGCCCAATTGGTTGGCCCCTAACCTCATAGCAGAGGGAGTCATTCCAGGACTAGGAGGTATTGTCATTTTTGTGCCTCAAATTGCCTTACTTTTCCTCTTTATTGCCATTTTAGAAGAAACCGGCTACATGAGTCGAGTGGTATTTATTACAGATCGTGTAATGCGCCGTTTTGGACTTAGTGGTAAGAGTGTCGTACCCTTAATTTCAGGAACCGCATGTGCCATCCCAGCCATTATGGCAACACGAAATATTGAAAATTGGAAAGAGCGACTCATCACCATATTGGTTACCCCTTTTACCACCTGTTCTGCACGATTGCCTGTTTACCTCATTCTCATCAGTCTGGTTATTCCCAACGAACGAATTATAGGGGCAAATCTCCAAGGTTTGGTGCTTATGTTTTTCTATCTACTAGGGTTTGCTATGGCGCTACTTGCAGCGTTTGTGTTACACAAGACCTTACCAAAAAAGCAAACCAGTCATTTTGTTGTAGAAATGCCAAACTACCGCATTCCACTGTTGAAGAATGTGGTCATTACCATAGTTGAAAAGACAAAGTCCTTTGTGCTTGAAGCGGGTAAAATCATTTTAGCAATATCCATTTTACTTTGGGTAATGGCTTCAAATGGTCCAGGTGCTACTTTTAAAAATGCCCCTGAAATAGTCGCTGCCCAAGCAGCAGTAACAGAAGCCAATTTTGAACAAAAATTAAGTGCCTACAAACTCGAACATTCTTATTTAGGATACATAGGAAAAGGTATTGAACCCATAATTCGCCCTCTGGGTTACGATTGGAAAATTGGCATTGCCATTGTCAGTTCTTTTGCTGCGCGTGAAGTCTTTGTGGGGACCCTTGCTACCATTTATAATGTAGGCGATTCGGAAGAAGAAACCATTAAAAATCGCATGTCCGCTGAAACCTATTCCAATGGAACACCCGTTTTTAACCTTGCTTCTGGCTTGTCGCTTATGGTGTTCTATGCCTTTGCTATGCAATGTATGAGTACCATAGCTATTGTGCGAAAAGAAACCAACAGCTGGCGTTGGCCTGCTGTCCAACTTGTAGTCATGACAGTAATCGCCTATATTGGTGCATTGGCGACATTTCAATACTTTAGTAATTAATTATGGAACACGTAATTATCATTGCAGCTGTGCTTTGGTCGTTGTATTTTCTTGTACAGCGCTTTCGCCCGAGGAAAAAAACAACGGGGTGCGATGATACAAAAGGATGTGGTTGTCATTAACCCCCTAGGGCTACGTCTAGCGTCATCATCACTACAAAACCGCCTATAAAGCCCAAGGCCGATATATCTGTGTACTTGTCTTGTTGGGTTTCAGGAATTACCTCCTCTACTACAACAAAAATCATGGCTCCAGCTGCAAAAGCTAGTGCATAAGGCAAAATGGGCGTGAAAAAAGTAACCGCAAAAGCACCAATTACAGCGGCAATAGGCTCAACAATGGCAGAGGCTTGTCCATAAAAAAAGCTTTTTCGTCTGCTAAGTCCCAACCGACGCATGGGCATAGAAACCGCAATCCCCTCTGGAAAATTTTGTATACCAATTCCAATGGCTAAAACAACAGCACCAGCAATAGATGCCTCGGGTAGTCCAGCCGCAACACCACCAAACAATACGCCCACAGCCAATCCCTCTGGAATGTTGTGAAGGGTAATGGCCAAAACCATAAGTGTAGTACGGTGCCAAGGGGTTTTGATCCCTTCTGACTCTTTAAAGTTAATATGCAAGTGTGGCAGAACCTTGTCCAGTCCAAAAATAAATAATGCTCCAAAGGTAAATCCAACAGCAGCTGGTATGACCTTTATAAAACCGGTCCCTGGACTCAAATCAATCCCAGGAGCCAACAAGCTCCAAAAACTTGCTGCCACCATTACACCTCCTGTGAAGCCGAGCATACCATCAAGAACAGATCGGTTCATTGTTTTAAATAAAAAAACAAAAGATGCGCCAAATGCTGTAAGGCCCCATGTGAAAAGTGTAGCGTAGAGCGCACCTAAAATTGGAGGGGTGCTTTCAAAGAAATAAAGAATAGAATCAAACATGCTGCAAATATAACAGATTGAAAACTTAATTCTTTGTGCTTAATCGACATATTTTGTACGTTTGAAGAGGTGGAAAAAGAGCTGGATTACGATTTTATATTTGCAGGTGCTGGCGCAGCAACGCTTCAAATTATTCAAAAACTGATACAATCGGGCGATTTTACAGAAAAACAGCTGCTTATTTTAGAACGAGATTCCAACAAAAAAAACGACCGTACTTGGTGTTTTTGGGAAACTAAAACCAATACACAGTGGTCCGAACACATTGTAAAAGAATGGGATAATATTTCATTTAGATCTTCAAATCTAAACTTAAAAGAAAAAATAAGTCCCTTGTCATATAAAATGATGCGCAGCGCGTCTTATTACACTTCTATGCGAACGCTGATTGAACAACACAAGAATATCAGGCTTGTATATGAGGACATTGTTTCTTTTGATGAGCATGAATCGGGAGTACGGATAACCACTAATGAAAAAACATATAAGACCAAGTTTTACTTTAACAGTATTTTCGATTGGCAGGTAGTGCAAAAGCAACAACGCTACCCTGTGCTTCAGCAGCACTTTGTCGGCTGGTTTATCAAAACACAAAAACCCCATTTTGATGCAGATACCGCAACTTTTATGGACTTTACAGTTGCACAAAAAGGCAGCACCCGTTTTATGTATATATTGCCTAAAAGTGATACGGAGGCCCTGATTGAATACACCCTTTTCTCAAAAGAAAAACTAAAACCTGCCGCTTATGAACGTGAGTTACGCGCTTACTTAAGTGAAAAAGACATTCGAGATTATACGATTGAAGAGCAAGAAATAGGAAGTATTCCCATGACGTGCTATCCTTTTGCCAAACACAACAGTAAGCATATACTGCATATTGGCTCTGCCGGTGGATGGACAAAGCCAAGCACGGGCTTTACCTTTGCTTTTATTGAACGAAAAGCCACAGCCTTGGTCAATTTTCTTAAATCAAACACCGATATGCGTACGTTTGAGAAACGCAATAGATTTTGGTGGTATGACTTGCTCTTTTTAGACGTATTAGCACGACACAACCAAAAAGGTGGTTATTTGTTTTCACGAATGTTTCAGTACAACAAACCCGAGAGGATATTTAGATTTTTGGAAGAAAAATCAACTCCAAAGGAAGAAGTAAAAATCATGCGTAGCTTTCCGTTGGGCTTATTTGTAGGGCAAGTTTTTAGACGACTATTGCGTACGTTTCATTAGCCAATTCCCAAAATCTTTAAAGCGCTGCATTTGTGCTGTTTTTAAAGGAATAGTATCCAAAACATCAAAAGCATTTTTGGTATAACGAGCCACTTCTTCTAGCGTCGCCGTATCTGCCTTAGCAGCGCTAAACAGTTCGGTAACAGCAGTTATTTTAGCGCTGTCATCTTTGGGTGTATTTGAAAACCATCGGGTTAATTCTTGCTGCAGTTCGGGAGTTCCGTGAGCAAGCGTGAGATGTACTAAAATGGTTTTTTTGTTTTCCGCAATATCTCCGCCAATACGCTTGCCAAAAGTATTCGCATCGCCAAAGGTATCTAAATAGTCGTCTTGCAATTGAAAGGCAATCCCCAGTTGTTCGCCAAAGTGATACAACTTCTTGGCATTTGCTGAATCAGCGCCGCCAATTCGTGCGCCCATTTCCAAGGCACATCCTACCAACACCGCTGTCTTTAAGCGAATCATTTCCAGATACTGAGCAATACTCACATCGCTACTGGTCTCAAAATCCACGTCGTATTGTTGCCCTTCACATACCTCCAGTGCTGTTTTGCTCAACAGTTGAGTAAGTTCTTTAAATTGTTCAGGCGGATAGGAACTAAAACATTCATAGGCCTGTATCAACATCGCATCCCCCGACAATATGGCTGTGTTAACATCCCATTTTTGATGCACCGTTTGCTGCCCTCTTCGCAGGGTTGCTTTGTCCATAATATCGTCGTGCATGAGCGTAAAGTTGTGGAAAATTTCCACTGCCTTGGCGGCAGCAAGACCGGCTTTGGCATCTCTTCCAAAGGCTTCACAAGCCATCAATACCAAAATAGGGCGAAGGCGCTTACCGCCTAATGACAATAAATAATCAATTGGAGCATATAGGCCTTGAGGAGCTTTGTCTTTATTCGCAGAAATGAGCGATGCATCTAGGAGTTGTTGGTATGCTGTCAAAAATTTCATGAATGTAAAAATACGTTATGGAATTGTAATGAACCCTTTCAGAAAAGAAAAACGTTGGAAACTTTTTTGGTTTTTAAAGTTTCCTATGTATTTTTGTGCGCTATTTGTTATGAAAAACATACTCCCCCCATGCACGGAAATGTTCCTTACGCTTGGTTTTAAAAGCGTAACCATGGACGATATTGCCCAAAGGCTTGGGATATCAAAAAAAACACTCTACACGCATTATTCCAATAAACAGGCTTTGGTGCGAGCTTGCGTGTTTGACTTTTTTAATTACGTAACAGAAGAGATAAACGGCATTTGTCAGCTATCAAAAAACCCCATTATTGAGTTGCATGACATCAAAATGTTTATGATGAAACACATCAAAAATGAAAAAATTTCTCCCCAATATCAACTCAAAAAATACTATCCAGAAATTTTTCATGAACTCAGCGACAAACAGCTAGACTTTATGATAAGCTGTGTGAGTAAAAGCTTAAAAGAAGGAGTAGCAACAGGACTGTTTCGCGCCAACTTAAATATCCCGTTTATTGCACGCTTGTACTTTAACGGCATGATGGGCATCAAAGATCAGCGACTATTCCCGGCTGACATGTTTCAACACAGCCAACTTATGTCCGATTACCTAGAATATCACCTGCGTGCAATTTGTACAGAGTCTGGAATGGCCATTTATAATACCCTTGAACTAACGCCCCATGAATAATACATTACCTCTAATTGCACTGTTCTTTGTTTTTACTCTCAATGCCCAGGAGCTGGATTTGAACAGCGCCATACAGTTGGCCAAGACAAACAACAGAAGCTTACAAAATGCGAATTCAGATATTAAAATCGCCCAACAAAAACGGCTTGAAACCATAGCCTCTGGACTTCCGCAAATATCCCTTTCCGCGAACTACAACAATGCTTTTGACCAACCGGTGTCTCTTGTTCCTGGCCAATACTTTGGTGGTGTTGCAGGAGAGTATAGCGCCGTTACTTTTGGCACCTCTCAAAGTGTATCAGCGGGGCTAACGCTAAACCAAATGATATTTGACGGCACCTACTTGGTAGGCTTACAAGCTTCCGAAATATACCTACGCATTTCACAACAAGCCTATATCAAAACCGAGCAAGCTGTGGAACAAGCCACCGTCGAAGCTTATGTAAATACACTTTTAGCAAAGGCACAACTTGTCTATTTAAATCAAAATCTAACCCTAGCAGAAAACAACCTAAAAGAGGCAAGGCAGGTTTTTAAAAACGGTTTTATTGAAGAGGAAAATGTGCAACAATTACAACTAACTGTTGCTGCTTTGGAAAGCGCCCTACATTATGCCACACAAATGCATACTGTGGCCAAAAATGTTTTGCGATATGTAATAGGCATGGACCTAGACGAACCGCTTATCCTAAGCAGCTCGCTTGAAGGTTTGGTGCTTGAAATGCAAAATATAGACGATAGCAGTTTGTCGGTTTCAGAAAACATCGACTATCAAATGGCGCAAAACGATGTGCGCTCCAAGGAACTCATGCTCAAGCTAGAGCGCTTTAAAGCATTGCCCACTATTAAAGCATTTTTGAGTGGGGGTTATGATGGCTTTGGCGATGATTTTGATTTCACCCAACCCAGTCAGGATTGGTATAGTCGCGCGGTGATGGGCGTTAATCTTAGCGTACCTGTATTTAGTAGTTTTCAATCTAAGGCCAAAAGACAACAAGCCAAATTAGCGCTGAATCAATCTAAAAATCAAGCCCAAAATGTTGTCCAAGAAATCTTGCTTGAAGAAAGCCGTATGAGAAGTGAGGTGCAGTTCCAATTGGAAAATGTGCAAACTACAGCTCAGAGTTTAAGGCTGGCAGAAGACATTGCCCAGAAAAATGAAATCAAATTCAAAGAAGGCCTAGTTTCTGGATTTACACTCAGGCAAATACAAACACAGTTATACGAGGCGCAAAACAATTACCTAAACGCCATGCAACAACTGGTTGTTTCAAAAACAAAATTATCCCTATTACTAAACCCTGTAACGCAAACAAAATGATACAAAGAACACTAATAACCCTACTCACTGGCCTATTGCTTGGCTGTAGTTCTTCTGAAACCCCAACTACCCAAACACTAATTGCACAAAAAGACGTGGTGGGATTACGGGCAAAACAAGCCGAGCTTGTAAAACAAAACAATGCCATAAAAACAGAGCTGAACACGGTTATTGAAGCCATTGATGCGTTGGACGAAAATAAAAAACGGTCGTTGGTAACTGTATTGACATTAAAAAAAGAATTCTTTCAGCACACAGTCGTGTTACAGGGAACTGTAAAAACAGATCAAAACTTAATGCTCACTGCTGAGTTTTTAGGTAAGGTAAAAGCCATATATGTCAAAGAGGGGCAGTCCGTAAAAAAAGGAGATTTGTTGCTAAGCATAGACGATGGTGGTCTTTCTCAAAACGTGGCGTTACTAAAAACCCAACTCGAACTAGCCAAGACTATTTACTTGCGTCAAAAGCGCTTATGGGATCAAAATATAGGCGCTGAAATTGAATATCTACAAGCCAAAGCCGCTTACGAAAGCCAAGAAAACAGCTATGAACAACTCAAAAAGCAACTTGACAAGTCAAGCCTTTATGCCCCCTTTTCTGGCCGGATAGACGATGTTGTGGCTGAAGTAGGTCAATTGGTTTCCCCAGGCATGAGCCCCTTGCTTCGTTTGGTAAATCTACAAAGCATGTATGTTGATGTTGATGTGCCTGAGCGTTATTATACATCTATAGATAAAGGTACTGCAGCAACCGTTGAAATTCCATCCTTTTATTACCGCTACCAAAGTCGTGTAACGCATAAGGGAACCCACATAAGCCCAGGCAACAGAACCTTTAAAGTAACCGTTGCAGCAGACAATAAGCTAAGCCTTGCGCCCAATACCATAACCGTTGTAAAACTCGTAGACTACCAAAAATCAGATGCCCTAGTTGTGCCGCTAGAAGTTGTTTCTGAAAATTTTGAAGGAATACAATATGTATATGTGGTTACTGACAGCAATAAGGCGGAAAAAAGATTTATTGAAACTGGCCTTGTTGAAGGTGATGTAGTTGAAGTTATCAGCGGATTAAACCCCGAAGATCGTGTCATTGACGAAGGGGCGCGTTTGGTTAAAGAAAATGAAAATATCCGAATTACAAATGCCTTATGAGTCAAGAAAATAAATCCAACTCCGCTTTTGGTCTATCGGTTTGGGCTATAAAAAACAGTACCATTATTTACGTACTGATGGGTATTTTCCTAATTCTAGGAGGTACGGCATACGTTAATATGCCAAGAGAAAACTTCCCCGAAATTACAGAAACAACCATTTTTATAAGCACGCCCTATCCTGGAAATACAGCACAAGACATTGAGCGCTTTGTTACGGATCCACTTGAGGAAGGCATCAAGGGTATTAGCAATATTACCGAAATCACTTCCACCTCCCAAGACGATTATTCCATTGTATCCATTGAATTTGATGAAGATATTGACGTAGACCTAGCCAAGCAGCGCGTCAAAGATGAAGTGGACGCAGTGGTTGCTTCGGAAGACTGGCCAACTTTTAACAATGCCAAGCTAGAACCTGCTATTTTTAACTTGAATTTTTCTGAGGAGCTTCCCATTCTAAACGTGAGCATACAGGGCGATTACCCCATTGAACGCCTCAAAAGTTACGCTGAAATTTTAGAAGAACGCATTGAGCAGTTGGACGAAATCAAAGCTGTTGATATTAGAGGGGCGCAAGACAAAGAAATTGAAGTCGCTGTAGATATCCGAAAAATGATGGCTTCTAAGGTGAGTTTTAATGACGTAGTGCAAAGCATTGCCAACGAAAACATGACGGTTTCGGCAGGTAGTATGCGTAGTGGGGGACAACGCAGAAGTGTCCGTGTAGTTGGAGAGGTTAGTACTCCCGCAGAACTTGAAGAATTTGTTGTAACCAACGAAAAAGGCACGGTGTCTCTTGGGGAAATTGCATCCATATCCTTCAAAGAAAAAGAAACGACCAGTTTTGCCCGTGATTTTGGGGTGTCTACGGTTATGCTTGATGTCAAAAAACGCGGTGGAAAAAACTTGATTCAGGCGGCTACTAGTATACGACAGATTGTGTTGGAGGCCCAAGAAAATGACTTCCCAGAAGACCTGAGCGTGACCATATCAAACGATATGTCCTCGCTGACGCTCAACCAAGTCAACGATTTGGTAAACAACATTCTCTTTGGTGTACTGCTGGTGGTAACGGTGCTTACCTTTTTCCTAGGGTTTCGCAATGCCTTGTTTGTTGGTTTTGCCATTCCCATGTCAATGTTTATTTCCTTTGTTATCCTTCAAACCTTGGGTTATACCATGAATACCATGGTACTATTTGCGCTCGTTATGGGTCTTGGAATGTTGGTAGACAACGGTATTGTCGTTGTAGAAAATGTGTATCGTCTTATTGAAAAAGAGGGGATGTCTCGCGTTGAAGCTGCTAAAACAGGCGTTAGTGAAATCGCATATCCCATCATCATTTCTACAGCTACGACAGTAGCAGCCTTTATTCCTTTGGGCTTTTGGCCTGGGATTATGGGGCAGTTTATGATTTATTTTCCCATTACATTATCCATTGTATTAGGTTCGTCTCTATTTGTTGCACTGCTGTTTAATTCCATGTTGGTGTCCAAATTCATGGATGTAGAAGAAAAAAACATGACCCGTAAAGGGCTTATTCGCTTGAGCCTAATCTTAGGAGGTATCGGCTTGTTTTTGATGTTTATTTCCACAACAACAAGAGGCTTTGGTAGTTTTATGATTACGATTGCAGCCCTATTTTGGTTGTATCGTTTTTTTATCAAAGGGCTTGCCCATACGTTTCAACGATTCTTCCTCAATTATTTAGAGCGCTACTACGAAAAGTTACTTCAATTTGCCATGCGGGGTTGGCGTGCCTATGCCTTTGTTTTCGGAACCATCGGCTTGTTAATTACGTCATTTGTTTTAGTTGGTATTGCTGGTCCCAAAGTGGAGTTTTTCCCAGACAACGAGCCTAGTCAAATCATCGTTTATATTGAGTATCCGCAAGGAACCGATATTGACAAAACCAATGCCATAACCAAGGGCATTGAACAGGTTGTGATTGAAACGGTCAACAAAGAGAAATACATGGATGCGGGCACCAACTTTATGGTGGAGTCGCTTGTATCACAAGTAGGCGAAGGTGCTGGAAATCCGCAAACAGATGGCGGTTCTCAAGCAGAAATGCCACATAGAGGAAAAATAACGGCCACCATGCGCGAATATAAATTCCGTCGTGGACTGTCTAGTGAGGTGCTTCGAAGCGAAGTACAGCAAGCCCTGCAAGGCAAGTTCTCTGGTGTGAGTATATCGGTAGAAAAAGACACCAATGGTCCGCCTGTGGGCTACCCTGTCAATATTGAAATTTCTGGTGATGATTATATTGAGCTAATCATGGTTGCAAACGAAGTGCGCAGCTTTATCATCAAAGAAAACATTCCCGGCATTGAAGAATTAAAGGTAGACGTAAACCGTAACAAACCCGGCATGGAGGTCACTGTTGACAGACGAAAGGCCGGTAGTCTTGGCGTAAGCGCTGGTCAGGTTGGATTCCAATTGCGACGTGCCCTTTTTGGTGAAAAAGCAGGTGTGTATAAAAAAGACGGTGAAGATTACGATATCAACGTGCGTTTTCAAGAAGCAGACAGGTACAACCCTTCTGCGCTCTTTAACCAGAACATTACCTTCCGTGATATGGCCAGTGGACAGATTAAAAGTATTCCTGTATCTGCAGTCGTAGAAACCAAAAATGTAGCGGGCTTTAGCGCCATTAAACACAAAAATATGCGTCGTGTGGTAACCGTTTATTCAGCCATTTTACCTGGCTATAACGCCAATGAGATTGTGAGTCAAATCCAAACACAATTGCAAGGATTCAGTACTCCTAAAGGAATCGATTATGCCTTTACAGGTGAAATTGCCGAGCAAGAAGAAAACATGCGCTTTTTATCTAGTGCACTTGGATTTGCGATACTGCTGATCATGTTACTGCTCGTTTTCCAGTTTAACTCGGTAAGCAAACCGCTTATTATCTTATTTTCCATTTTTATGAGTTTTACTGGGGTAATGCTTGGGTTGGTGTTTTTCAATATGACCTTTGTCATCATCATGACCATGATGGGGATTATTTCCCTAGCAGGAATCGTGGTAAACAACAGCGTAGTTCTACTTGATTACACCCAGTTGCTTTTAGACAGAAAAAGAGAAGCGCTTAACATCACAGATGATAATTTACTTCCAAGAAAAGACATCTTTGATGCTATTGTTGCCGGTGGAAAAGCGCGTTTACGTCCTGTATTATTGACTGCTATTACAACGGTTCTGGGGTTAATCCCGCTGGCTATTGGACTAAACATTAACTTCTTTAGCTTGTTTGCTTCGGGGGACCCCCAAATTTACTTTGGCGGAGAGAATGTTATCTTTTGGGGACCACTGGCGTGGACGGTCATATTTGGACTCACCTTTGCAACCTTTCTTACATTGGTCATTGTTCCCGTAACCTTCTTTTTAAGCAAAAGGGCTGCCATTCGCGTGAAGGCAACTTTAGGGAGTTAGTTATTGGCTACTGCTTTTGCGTCTGTTTCCCAGTAAGAAACTTCCACGATTAGGTTGTCCTGATACGTTACCTCAACAACTTGTTGGTCGATCCAAAACAACCAAGTTCCTGTTTTCTTGCCGTTGGTATACTCACCAATAGTCATGCGGTTTCCTTGGTTATCGTAAGACTGCCAAATACCGTGATTTTTTCCTTTGAATTGATGACCCGATTGTGCCAAAACGCCATTATCGTGGTACGTACTAATTTTTACGGTTTTATCTGTTCGGACTACTCCTTTTTCTTGTGCAAAAACAGCTGTTCCAGCTAAAAAAACGAATGTTAAAATAAATGCTCTCATGGTATTTTGTTTGCGCCTAATAAGACATTAACAATGCAAATATACAAAAAAATTAACATTGGCTTAACATTAACTTAACATTAGGCTAAAATTTGATAAATTTGTCGCTGAAAAGGAATGTATTATTTTTAAGTCGCTAGTCGCAGATTAGTCCTATTTTTGAAAAAATTTAAAGGATGTTCAGAAGCCATCATTGCGGTGCACTACGTGAAACACATATTGGAACAGAAGTTACGCTAGCAGGATGGGCAGCTAAAGTTCGTGACAAAGGATTTGTATTGTGGATTGACTTACGCGATCGCTACGGAATCACACAATTGGTTCTGGACGAAGAACGCTGTTCGTCGGCACTTTTAGAAAAAGCGCGTAAGATAGGACGAGAAACCGTTATCCAAGTCAAGGGTACTGTTGTAGCCCGAGAGGCAAAAAATCTAAATATGGATACGGGAAATATAGAACTCTTAGTATCTGAGCTTACGGTGCTGAATGAAGCCCAAACACCCCCTTTCACCATTGAAGATAAAACCGATGGTGGCGAAGACCTTCGTATGAAGTATCGCTATTTGGATATACGCCGTAACCCTGTTCAAAAAAGCCTGTTGTTTCGCTCAAAAATTGCCTTGTTGGTTCGCAATTATCTAGCTGAACAAAATTTTATAGAAGTTGAAACGCCTTATTTAATAAAATCTACTCCCGAAGGTGCCCGTGATTTTGTGGTGCCCTCACGAATGAACGAAGGCCAGTTTTATGCGCTACCCCAATCACCACAAACCTTTAAGCAACTGCTTATGGTAGGCAGTATGGACAAGTACTTTCAAATCGTAAAGTGCTTTAGAGACGAAGACCTTCGTGCCGACCGTCAACCTGAATTCACACAAATAGACTGCGAGTTATCTTTTGTACATCAAGAGGACATTATGGCCTGCTTTGAAGGGCTGTTGTCGCATCTGCTGAAAGAAATTCACGGCATTGCCCCTGCGCCATTCCCTGTGATGCGTTACGAGGATGCCATGAAAACTTATGGAAACGACAAGCCTGATATTCGCTTTGGGATGACCTTTAGAGAACTCAATGCACAAGCACAAAAAAAGGGCTTTAGCGTGTTTGATACACAAGAACTTGTCGTTGGTATTGCTGTACCAGGTGCTGCTAACTGGTCCAGAAAACAAATTGATAAATGGATTGATTGGGTGAAGCGTCCGCAAATTGGCGCCAACGGATTGGTTTGGGTAAAATACAACGAAGACGGCACGTTCAAATCATCGGTGGATAAGTTTTTTGATGCAGAAGCCCTTGCTTCTTGGGCTAAGGCCTGTGAAGCGAAAGCTGGGGATTTAATCCTCGTCATGGCTGGAGAAACCAACAAAACAAGAACGCAATTGAGTGCCCTTCGTATGGCACTAGCCGAAGCATTAGAATTGCGAAAGCCAAACGAATTTGCACCCCTGTGGGTGGTGGATTTCCCACTGTTTGAGGAAGATGAAGAAAGCGGTGACTTACACGCCATGCACCATCCCTTTACAGCGCCCAAACCAGAGCAACTCTCGCTACTGGAAAGCGATCCAAAAGCCGTAGTGGCGCAAGCCTATGACTTGGTCTTAAACGGGAATGAAATTGGCGGAGGTTCTATTCGTATTCACGACAGAAGCACTCAAGAAAAAATGCTTTCTCTGCTTGGATTTAGTGACGAGGAAGCCAAGGCACAATTTGGGTTTCTGATGGATGCCTTTACCTATGGCGCCCCTCCTCACGGAGGTATTGCCTTGGGCTTTGACCGTTTGGTAGCCATACTGGACGGCAAAGAAACCATTCGGGATTACATTGCTTTCCCCAAAAACAACAGCGGACGTGATGTAATGATTGATGCGCCGGCGCCTTTAGATACGGAGCAACTTGATGAGCTGTCATTAACTGTTAAGCCAAAAGCGGAGTAACATGAAATGGTTTTTGCGTATTTTCTTTGTCTTGGTATTGGCAAACATTTGTGTGGGATATGCTATTCGGCAAGACGATATGCCCTTAGGTGAAAAATGGATTGGACTTTCGGTTGCAATCGGTTTCTTTATATACATGCCCATTTTTTTAGTACACCGCTGGAAAGGTAAACAACTTAAAGACTACACCCTTTCTCCAGAAAACCTCAAAAAAATGAAGGAAACGCTAGAGCCCAAAAAAACACGTAAAAAGTCCTAAGCTCGCTTTTCTTTAAAAAAGCGTTGTAAAAGTTCTCGTGCCTCATCGGCCATAACACCCGAAACTACTTCTGTTTTTGGATGCAGCGGTGTTCCGTGTTGGCGGTAGCCGCGTTTGGGATCGTCGGCAGCAAAAACCACCCTTGAAATTTGACTCCAATACAAGGCGCCTGCACACATGCTACAAGGTTCAAGCGTTACATATAGCGTGCATCCCTGTAAATATTTACCCCCTATGGCATTGGCAGCTGCCGTAATGCCTTGCATTTCGGCATGGGCCGTCACATCGGTAAGGGCTTCGGTAAGGTTGTGTGCCCGCGCAATAATGCTGTTATTGGCTACTATGACTACCCCAACCGGCACTTCATCCTTTTCAAGCGCAAGTTGTGCCTCGGCAAGTGCCTTTTTCATAAAAAAAGTATCGTCCCAAACGTTTTCCATTAGGCCATTTTTTGATACCACTCTAAGGCTTTTCCATCTGTCAGGCTGGCAACATAGCAACTGATATTCAACAACAACTGATAGGTATCGTCTTGTGGAAGTGTAAGCGTATCGGGAAGACATTGAAGGGCAAGTTTGTCAAAAGCTGAAGTCTTATCCGCTTGATTGCGAACAGCAGCCCCCACAAAAACATCCAGCAAGCGGTGTATGACTTGATAGCCCTTGAGTTCTTTTTCAACGACCTCTTGTGCTTGGTAAATGTTACGGATGCTTAAGTCGATGATGTCTTTGATCTGTGCTTTGTACTGACTTCTGTCTGTAAGCGAGCTTGCAAAAGTGCCCGCCATAATTTCTTGTTCGTACTGCATAAACAGCTGAGCCGCTTCTTGAATGAGTGTACTGATGGACAGCGCACGTAAATAGGCCAGTCGATCGGTTTTGGTGGTCAGTTGCTGGTACTTGTTGGTGTCTATGGTATCCTTTACCAGTTTAATCAAGTATTCCAAGGCATAATCTTCGGATATCCAGCCTAGATTAATGCCATCTTCAAAATCGATAAGGGTATAACAAATATCGTCTGCTGCCTCCACCAAATACGCCAGTGGATGGCGCATCAGCTTATCACCTGCAACAAGCCCAAGGTCTGTTGCTACGGCTTGGTAATCGGCTTGTTGGGCATTAAAAAACCCAAATTTTTTATCGGCAACATGTGTTGAGGGTTTGTGTGGCAGAGATGCCTTGGGGTATTTGGTAAACGCGCCAAGCGTAGCATAGCTCAAACGCAAACCGCCAGGAACGCCCTCTCTAGACTCCATCAATATTTTAAGCCCGTTGGCATTGCCTTCGAAATGGGTAAGGTCTTGGTGTTGCGTTGGGCTAAGTTGATTTTTATAATCGGCTCCTGCGCCATTGGCAAAATAATCGCCTATAGCCTGCTCGCCGCTATGGCCAAAAGGTGGGTTTCCAATATCGTGAGCCAGTGAAGCTGCAGCCACAATGGCGCCAAAATCGTTGATGGTATAGCCGTGTGTGGTACTTAGCTCGGGATATTTTTCCAGTAAACGTTGTCCGACCATACGCCCCAAGCTCCGCCCAACGACTGAAACTTCAAGCGAATGCGTAAGGCGTGTATGCACAAAATCGGTTTTGGAGAACGGAATGACTTGTGTTTTGTCCTGCAGGTTTCTAAAGGCGGCAGAGAAAATAATACGGTCATAGTCCACCTCAAAACCACTGCGGGTTGGGTCTTGCTCTGTGCGTAGTCGTTTTTGCTTATCGGCGTGTCGGCGGAGTGAAAGTAATTGTTCCCATTGCATGCTTGAAAGGTATAAAAGACTGGTCTAGGAACAAAAAATAAATTACATAACACTAAGATAACGTACAAGGAATGTTTTTATAACAAGAAGGTAAACATTAGTTCAATTAGCTAATCTTTATTTGCATTGTAAAATAATCATATGCTAAGCATTAAACACGACATCACGTTAATCTTATTAATCGCTATTTCTTTTTCTGGGTTATCACAAAACGGTACCGTAGAAGGAGTAGTGCTAGATAAGGAGATGAATGATGATCCCCTACCTTTTGCTAACGTTCTTGTTAAGGGGACTGCAACAGGTACCGTAACAGATTTTGATGGAAAATTTTCATTAAACAACCTAGAGCCTGGAACCTATAGTTTTGTTTTTAGCTTTGTTGGTTACGAAACAATAACGCTTGAAAATATAGTCGTCGAAGCCGATAAGTTTACACAACTTTCGGTGAGCCTAGGCCCAGGGTCAAATGCCTTGGATGAGGTTATTGTACAAGTTGTTACGAGCCGCGAACGCGAAGAAGCATTATTGCTAGACAGAAAAAAAGCAGTTTCCATTAAAGAAAGTATTGGCGCAAGTGAATTGTCCAGGTTAGGCGTTAACGATGCGGCAGCAGCTACTACTAAAATTGCTGGGATTGGAAAAACACAAGGTTCAGGAGATGTATATGTTCGAGGCCTAGGTGATCGTTATTTATACACCACACTTAACGGACTTCCCATTCCTTCAGACGATGTAGACAAGAAAAACATCAATTTGGATTTGTTTTCTACCCGACTAATAAAAAATGTGTCTGTTTCCAAAACAACAACGGCTGCAGTTTCAGCCGATCAAGCATCAGGGAATATCAACGTTGATTCTAAAGAATTAGGAATTAATGATGTTTTTGACATTTCCATTGGAACTGGAGGCAACGAAAACGTGGCAAAAAAAGATGTGTTTTCAAACTTTAAGGTATCTCCCAATCAAGGAAATGTGACAAGTGGATTTTATGCTACAAACACGAGTACACGAAAAGCCATCACACAACAAACATGGACTCCAGAAACTGAAAATACGCCATTGGACAGATCCGCTGCAATAAGCTTTGGTAAAAAAATTGGTGATAAGTTAAAGGTCTTGGCAACGCTAGGACAAAGCACCGCATATGATTACCGAAATGGTGAGTTTAGACGTTTCAGATCTAACTTTATTGATGATTCTATTCCCGATGCAATCACTTGGAGAAAAACAATTGCTACAACAGCACTTCTAGATGTGAATTATAAGATTGATGAAAAAACCACTTTTCGTGGAAACACACTTTTCATCAACAAGGTTTCTGACGAGGTATTTGAAGGTGGACGTGCAGGAACTGCAACCATTTTTGAAGAAACGGATCCAAGTGAAGGTTTGTTTCAATTTATAAGAGACCAAAACCTTAAAGAAACAACGCTTATTGTTGGCCAACTGCATGGGAAACATCTTTTCTCAGATACGTTTCGATTAAACTGGTCAACAGGGTATAACAACTTAAATGCAGATGAGCCAAATAGAATTCGTAACGAGGTAAACTTTAATAAAAACATTGTAGAGCTTGGAAGAACCGGAAATACCCAACAAAGAAAAAGTTTCCAACTAATTGAAGACAACGAATTCAACGGATTGGCTAATGCACAACTCACCCTTATTGACAAAGACAGCAGAAGCTTAAAACTTGATTTTGGCGGAAATTTCCGTAACAAGACACGTAACTTTACTTCTCAGTATTTTGGTGTTGGCCCTCGTCGAGGGTTTACCGTAAGACCTGGTTCTATTGATGAAATATCTGCAATTTTCAGCCAAGGAAATTTTGATGCAAATCGCTTGAGTCTTAACGTCGAACCTGCAGATAAATACTATGGTGAGCTGCTTGCCTATGCGGTTTATTTGTCCATGGTTTATCAGTCTGGGGATTTAACGCTTGAAGGAGGACTGCGTTATGACAGCTCACAAATTGACATTTCTTATAATGCCGCGCAAGCCCCCGGTGGACGAACTGGAAACAGAACAAAGGCTTATGATCGTTTATTTCCGTCTTTTAATGTGAAATATGCTGTTAATGAAAAACACAGCCTTCGTTTAGCGGGAAGCCTTACACAAACACTACCAGAATTTAAAGAAATTGCACCCTTTCAATACGTTTCGCCAACAGGCCTAATTACTTTTGGTAACCCTGATATTATTGCTTCAAAAAACACGAACATAGATCTAAAGTGGGAATACTTCTTCTCTGATAGTGAGCTGATTTCTTTAACTTCTTTTTACAAAAAAATTGAAGACCCTATAAACACTTCTGTAACCCGTGGTTCTACCGGTTATTTTTCATTCTTTAACACAGCCGATAAGGCCACCATTTATGGATTAGAATTGGAGTCAAGAATTAATTTGATTACTGATGAAGGTCGCCCAAAACTTAGATTAAATCTAAATGCAACCCGTATGTGGCACAGTCAGGATTTAAAAGATGTGTACGATGAAAACGGGGCTATTACAGAAACCTTTAAGTATAAAGACCTAACTAAGGTTGGGCTACAAGGGGCTTCGGACTTAATCGTAAATACGTCGCTAAACTATAACACCCTTACAGAAAAACCCATACAATCTACATTGGCATTTAATTATGCTTCAGAAAAGATTGTGATTTTAGGAGGCCCTGAGGATCAAGCTACTAAAGACGTTGACTACAACGACGCTATTGTAGAGAATGGAATCCCAACAATGGATTTTATTGTAAAAAAGACGCTAAGCGATCGTTTACAAATTGGCATTACCGCCAAAAACCTTATTAACCCCAAAATCTCGCTAACCCAATTGGTTAAAAATCCTAACACAGGAATTGAAAACAATGAAACCGTACTGAACTACAAAAAAGGCAGACAACTAAAAATTAATTTAAATTACACTTTTTAAAATGGAAAATAATCTCTATATAAAACTATTCTTTTCTTTTGCTCTTACATCATTTATAATTTCATGTGATGACAATAATGTTATGGAAGAAACTCCTTTAACACCAGTTGAAGAAACAGCCCTTAGTGGTTCACTAACCGAAAATCGTACACTTGTTGCAACGGAACAATACGCTATTCAAGGTTCTTTCTTAATTAAAAACGGAGCAACGCTAACCATTCCTGCAGGCACAGTACTGGTGTCTGACGTTGGTACGGGAAACTTCATTGGCGTGGAACAAGGTGGGAAAATTAACGTTCAAGGTACTTCTAGCAATCCTGTCATTATGCGTTCTGCCAATAGCAACCCAGGTGATTGGGGTGGACTGGTGATCTGTGGAGAAGCTGCTACAACAGAAGGCGTAGATGCAACTGCTGAAGTAGGTGGCTTAATCTATGGTGGCTCAGAAGATGCCGACAACTCTGGTAGCGTAAGATACCTTGTTATTAAAGGTGCGGGGGCGCAAATCAATTCAGAGTCGCAATACAATGGGTTGTCATTATATGCCGTTGGCTCAGGGACAACCATTGAAAATGTAGCCATTATTGATGGTGCAGATGATGGTGTCGAATTTTTTGGCGGAACGGTTTCTGTTACCAATTTATATCTAGAAAACAATGACGATGATGCTGTGGATTGGACAGAAGGTTGGAATGGAACGGTTACAAACACTTATGTTAAGCACTCTATAGCTGGATTCTCTACGGCAGTTGAAGCAGATGGTGTTAACAACAACCCATCGCTTGTCAACTTTACCGCAGTCTCAACTGTTGGTGGAACAGGGCTTCAATTCAAAAAGCAGTCAGGCGCTACTTTTACCAATGCAGCTGTTTCGGGTTACACTACAGCTGTTGACATGAAAGATAACGGCCCTACAACAAATATCATTGTTGAAGGAACTGGCCTGGCATCCACATCAGAAGATGTTTGGAATGGAACTGCCCTTAACATTTCGTCTTGGACTTGGTTTGAATAACAAATATCCTTACTTAACAAAAGGTTAAACAAAAAGCCTCCATTTACTGGAGGCTTTTTTATATTATTGCCAAATGGATTTTTACCTCATCATCATCATTGCCTTAGCAATACTTGCTACCGCTGATCTAGTAGTTGGTGTAAGTAATGATGCAGTAAACTTTCTAAACTCTGCCATTGGGTCCAAAGCGATAAACTTTAAAACGGTGATGATTATTGCCAGCTTAGGGGTAGCCGCTGGGGCCATCTTCTCTAGCGGACTCATGGAAGTTGCCCGAAAAGGCATCTTTAATCCAGAACTGTTTTACTTCGATGAGATCATGGTCATTTTTATGGCGGTGATGCTTACCGATATCCTACTACTTGACTTCTTTAACACCCTAGGACTGCCCACCTCAACCACGGTATCCATTGTGTTTGAGTTGCTTGGGGCGGCGGTTGCCATATCGCTTGTTAAAATATACTGGGGCAATGCAGATGCATCGCTGTATGAATTTATCAATGTTAGCAAAGCCTCTCAGATTATTTTTGGCATACTGCTTTCGGTGTTTGTTGCCTTCACCGTTGGTGCAGTGGTGCAATATACAAGTAGGCTTATACTCACCTTCCATTTCAAGGACAACCCAAAGTGGATGGGGGGTGTTTTTGGCGGTATTGCCATGACAGCCATCACTTACTTTATTCTTGCCAAAGGAATTAAAGGTACTCCATTTGCCGATAACACCTATGCCTTTTTGGGAAGCATGTCACTTAAAGAATACGTAGCAACACAATCCAATAATGTTATTGGAATAAGTTTGATTCTATGGACTTCCCTTTCCATGTTAGGGGTATATCTATTTCGTACAGACATCTATAAGAGCATTATTATTGTGGGTACCTTTTCGCTTGCCCTTGCTTTTGCTGGAAACGATTTGGTCAATTTTATTGGTGTGCCTATTGCTGCCTGGCAGTCTTTTGAAGCCTGGAAAGCTTCTGGGGTTTCTGCCGAACTCTTTAATATGGCATTCTTATCGGCAAAAGTCTCAACCCCGACTATATTACTTATCATAGCAGGGATGATCATGGTTGTCACACTTTGGTTTTCAACCAAAGCACAAGAAGTATTAAAAACATCTATCGATTTATCTCGTCAAGAACGTACACAAGAACGCTTTGATTCCAATGCCTTTTCAAGAGGTTTGGTTCGTGCATTTGCTGGTTCAATGCGCAGCATTGAGGCTGTTTCGCCAAGTAGGCTAAAAGAAAAAGTAAAGGCGCGTTTCACGCCAACTAAATCTCAACGCTACGCTAACCCAGAAGATGCACCCGCTTTTGATAATGTACGGGCTTCAATAAACCTTACCGTAGCCGCAGTGCTTATTTCCATCGCTACGTCCTATAAACTTCCCCTATCGACTACCTACGTGACTTTTATGGTTGCTATGGGTACTTCTTTAGCAGATCGTGCTTGGGGCGCTGACAGTGCTGTTTACCGCGTAGCCGGAGTGCTTAATGTAATTGGGGGTTGGTTCTTGACTGCCCTTACGGCCTTCACAGCATGTGGCATCATAGCTGTCATCGTCTATACAGGAAAACTCCCTGCGCTGATTAGTATGTTTATACTCACTGCAGGTGTGCTGTGGAACAATTTCCGCAAGCATAAGGTCAATGTGGCAGAATCAAAACGAGAGCGTGACTTAAAAATGATTTCTAGCTCATCTGTGCAAAGTCTTATTTTGGAAAGCGCACAGGACGTATCTAAGGTAATTAGCAAGTGTAATGATATTTACCTAGGCTCTATAAATGGTTTGGCTAAACAAAACGCTGAAGACCTTCGTAAGTCTAAAAAAGAAGTAAGTCGTCTTGGAAAAGAAATCGACAAACTTCGAAATGAGCTCTTTTATTTCATCCAAGAACTTGAAGAAGAAAACGTTAAGGCAAGTCATTTTTACATTAGCCTCATAAGCATCCTTGAAGACATGGCGCAGTCGCTGGAATACATCACTAAAGCTTCCTACAAACACGTAAATAACAACCACCGCCAGTTAAAATACTCACAGATTAAAGAACTTAAAGAAACGCAATCTAATTTGGAAGGCTTGCTTTCAGATGTGCGCTTTTCATTTGACATTAATGCATTTAAGGCCTTTGCCACTTTTGCAGATAAAAAAGAAGAGCTGTTTGCCAATATCGATGCGAAGATTAATCAACAAGTGCAGCGTACAAGAAGCAAGGAAGAAAAGAGTCCAAAAAACACTACACTGTTTTTTAGTCTTATGGTCGAAACCAAAGACCTTATTGTAGCAACCATTAATTTGATTGAGCACTACCACCTGCATTACGATCCCACTATAAAACCCATAAAATTGGGAGACGAACAAAAAGACAAATAAAAAAAGCGCTCATTTCTGAGCGCTTTTTTGTTGTTTTTCATGGTTTATTATGAGCCACACATAAGGCAGTCATCGTCTTCACTTTCCTTAGACTTTGCTAACATTTCTTTTAGCTCAGATGGAGAAAGGGGCTCTACTGCCACAGCAGCCTTAGCTTTTGGCTTGGTAGCCGCCGCGGGTACTTCTGCAGCTTCCGTTTTTTTATTAACAGTAAACTTAATGGCATCAACAGCCGACTTGGTACGCAAATAATACATCCCTGTTTTTAAGCCAGACTTCCACGCATAGAAGTGCATCGAGGTGAGTTTGGACATGGTCGCGCCTTCCATAAACAAGTTAAGCGATTGCGACTGATCAATGAAATATCCACGGTGACGTGACATATCAATGATGTCCTTCATGCTCATTTCCCAAACGGTTTTGTACAATTCTCTAATATCAGCGGGAATGGTTTCTATATGCTGAATAGAACCGTTTGCACGCATCAATTCTTGCTTCATGTCCTCGTCCCAAAGACCTAGATTAACCAAGTCTTCCAACAAGTGTTTATTCACCACAATAAACTCACCAGATAACACACGTCTTGTGTAGATATTGGAAGTGTACGGCTCAAAACATTCGTTGTTACCTAAAATTTGAGAGGTAGATGCTGTTGGCATCGGTGCCATCAATAGGGAGTTGCGAACGCCGTGCTTTTTGATTTGCTTGCGTAAGCCTTCCCAATCCCAACGGCCACTAAGCTCGTCGTCTTTGATGCCCCACATGTTGTGTTGGAACTCCCCTTTCGAAATTGGTGATCCCTTATATGTTTTGTAAGGCCCTTCTACTTCAGCCAAATCTTTAGAAGCGGTTAGCGAAGCAAAATAAATGGTTTCAAAAATCTCTTGGTTTAAGGTTTGTGCATCTTCGCTTGTAAAGGGCATACGAAGTTTGATAAACGTATCCGCAAGACCTTGAACGCCTAAGCCCACCGGACGGTGACGCATATTGGAATTCTCCGCCTCTTTAACGGGATAATAGTTTCTATCAATTACCTTGTTTAGGTTTTTCGTCACACGAACAGTCACGTCAAAAAGTTCTTGGTGGTCAAAAGCCCCTTCTTTAACAAACATGGGCAGTGCAATAGAAGCCAAGTTACATACCGCAACCTCATCTTTGGAAGTATATTCCATGATTTCCGTACACAAGTTTGACGAACGGATGGTTCCGAGGTTTTTTTGATTCGACTTGCGATTTGCAGCATCTTTATAAAGCATATAAGGCGTTCCTGTCTCAATCTGAGATTCTAAGATTTTCTCCCATAGCTCACGCGCTTTGATGGTCTTACGCCCACGATTTTCCTTTTCATATCTGAGATACATTTCTTCAAATTCCTCACTGTGACAATCGTAAAGCCCTGGACATTCGTTAGGGCACATTAGTGTCCATTCCGTGTTTTCTTCGACACGTTTCATAAACAAATCCGGAATCCACATAGCATAGAACAAATCACGTGCGCGCATTTCTTCCTTACCGTGGTTTTTCTTTAAGTCTAAAAAGTCAAAGATATCTGCATGCCATGGCTCAACATAAATGGCAAATGAGCCTTTTCGCTTTCCACCACCTTGGTCTACATAGCGGGCTGTGTCGTTATAAACACGCAGCATGGGCACAATACCGTTTGACGTACCGTTGGTGCCTGCAATATAAGAACCTGTCGCACGGACGTTGTGAATAGACAAGCCTATACCTCCAGCAGACTGTGAAATTTTAGCCGTTTGCTTAAGGGTGTCGTAAATCCCATCAATACTATCATCACGCATGGATAACAAAAAACAGGACGACATTTGGGGCTTGGGCGTACCTGAATTAAATAGAGTTGGCGTAGCGTGTGTAAAATACTTTTTAGACATCAAGTGGTAGGTCTCTATCGCTGCATCCAGGTCCGTTGGGTGAATGCCCACAGAAACACGCATCAGCATATGTTGTGGTCGCTCGGCAACGTTACCGTTGATTTTGAGCAGGTACGAACGCTCAAGGGTTTTAAACCCAAAGTAATCATAACCAAAATCACGATTATAAATGATCGTAGAGTCGAGCAACTCCGCATTGTCTTGAATTACGTTGTTTACTTCCTCGGAAAGAAGCGGTGATTTCTTTTCTGTACGTGGATTGACATAATCAAAGAGGTCTGCCATGGTTTCAGAAAAAGATTTCTTGGTGTTTTTGTGAAGGTTAGAAACAGATATCCGTGCGGCTAGCTGGGCGTAGTCGGGATGAACGGTTGTCATGGAAGCGGCTGTTTCGGCTGCCAAACTATCGAGTTCAGAAGTAGTAACGCCATCATATAAGCCTTCAATAACTTTCATGGCCACCTTTACGGGATCTACAAGTTCATTGAATCCATAGCAGAGTTTACGAACCCGAGCGGTAATTTTGTCAAACATAATGGGTTCTTTACGCCCATCTCTTTTTACTACATACATAATGTCGTTTGGTTTTATTGGTTAATTAGCGCCGATATTATTGGTGAATATCGATGCTGCACTTCTTTTCGGATGACTAAAAGTCGTCGCCGAAAGAATATTTTTCTTTTTCCTCTGTTTCTTGGTTCATTACACCTGCTTTTTGGTATTCCGATACACGCTTTTCAAAGAAATTCGTTTTTCCTTGAAGCGAGATCATATCCATAAAGTCAAATGGGTTGGATACATTAAACTCTTTTTCTAGGCCAAGCTCAACAAGTAGACGGTCGGTAACAAATTCCAAATATTGCGTCATCAGTTTGGAATTCATTCCGATTAGACTAATCGGTAGTGATTCCGTAATAAACTCACGCTCAATATTTAAGGCATCGATAATAATTTCGCGGATACGTGCGGGTGGGACTTTATTTACCAAGTGTTTATTGTGCAAGTGAACGGCAAAGTCACAGTGCATGCCCTCGTCACGAGAAATTAATTCATTTGAGAATGTTAGCCCTGGCATAAGTCCACGCTTTTTAAGCCAGAAAATAGAACAGAAAGCCCCTGAGAAAAAGATTCCCTCTACAGCTGCAAAAGCAATAAGGCGCTCTGCAAAAGAATCTGAATCTATCCAACGTAATGCCCAATCTGCTTTTTTCTTGATGGCAGGAAACACCTCAATAGCTTGAAATAAATTATTCTTCTCTGCTTCGTCCTTAACATAAGTATCTATTAATAGAGAGTAGGTTTCAGAATGAATGTTTTCCATCATGATTTGGAACCCATAATAAAATTTCGCCTCGCTGTACTGCACCTCGTTTACAAAGTTCTCAGCCAAATTCTCATTTACAATACCGTCCGATGCTGCAAAAAATGCCAAGATGTGTTTTATAAAATAACGCTCATCATCATTCAGCTTCGTAGACCAATCTGTCAAGTCTTGATGTAAATCAATCTCTTCAGCTGTCCAAAAACACGCCTCTGACTTCTTATACCATTCCCAAATATCGTGGTGCTCAATTGGGAAAATTACAAAGCGATTTTTGTTTTCAGACAATATGGGTTCTATGGCATTTGGCATAATTTCTTTTTAAAGGGTTTTTGGGATGAATAATTTCCTTACAAATATTCCAAAAAAAATGACCAAATAAAAGCCATACTTTTCCACAATGCCTTTTAGTTTTTAACAAGAACTAAGGCTTTTCCTACAAACGCTTAAAAAATGGTCTATTTATAAAGTGTTGATATTCTGCTACTTGTAAGATTCTGTATGGTAAGGGTATTGTCTAACAATTGTTGTTAGCATCAAAATCTTGCGCCGCTGCATGCAAGGCATCATACCACGCCTGTCCAAACTTTCGTACCAGTGCCCCCTTCACAAATTGATAAAGCGGTTGTTTTAGTGCTGCTCCAAGGGAGCAGCCTGGCGCACATATGGACCATTCGTGGTAGTTGACTGCCACAAATGCGCTGTAGTTTTTCACACGGACGGGATAGAGATGGCATGAGATGGGTTTCTGCAGGTTGGTCGCTTGTTTCTTGTTGGCTTGCTCAATGCCGCACTGCGCAAGGCCTTTACTGTCATAAGCAATATATGCGCATGCCTTGCCGTCAATCAAGGGGGTTTCCCACTCCTCAAATGCGGTCTGTGTGGCTACGCCTTGTGCCTCGATGGCCGCTATGCCTTCTTTTGTCAGAAAGGGCTTAAGGGTTGTCCAGTGTTCTTTGAGCTGGCTTATTTCCGCTGTTTCTAGCGGTGCGCCAGCTTCGCCCTCCACACAACATGCCCCTTTGCACGCTGTTAAATCGCAAGTGAAAGCATGCTCAAAAAGCGTTTCTGAAACTAGTGTTTTGCCCAATTGAAACATGCTGCTAAACTACAATTTTGAAACATATTTAAAGTATCTTTGAGCCATGTTTAACATAAAAGAAATTGTCACTTGCACCATGGTATTGTTTGCCGTCATCGATATTATTGGCAGCATTCCCATTGTTATTGGCCTGCGGCAAAAGGTTGGGCATATTCAGTCCGAAAAAGCCTCTTTAGTTGCCGGGTTAATTATGATTGGATTTTTATTTCTGGGTGAACAAATTCTAAGTCTTATTGGCATTGACGTCAACTCCTTTGCGGTGGCTGGAGCGCTAATCATATTCTTTTTGGCACTGGAAATGATTTTAGGCATACAACTCTACAAAGACGAATCTTCACAAACAGCGTCTATTGTGCCCATTGCATTCCCTATTATTGCGGGTGCAGGAACGCTGACTTCTATTCTTTCGCTACGTGCTGAATACAACTTGGCCAATCTTATTGTTGCTATTGTAATCAATATTGTGATTGTTTATATCGTATTGAAATCTTCCAAACGCATTGAGCGAGTATTAGGTCCTTCTGGTATTAGCGTAATCCGTAAAATATTTGGCGTGGTTCTTATGGCAATTGCCGTAAAGTTATTTGCAGGTAATGTTCAACAATTATTTAACTAATGAAACCGACATGTTAAAAATAAGTGGTAACATACAAAGGGATGCTTATTTTTTAACATCAAAGGTTACATGTGACCATTAAAAAACAACAATTATAAACACATGAAAGTACTTATATATATTTTTTTAGTTTTGGCTGCTGGCTTGCTGATTTTTAATTTGTTCCACATCGATTTTGAGGAGCCGCTTGAAGGAGAAAGTTTTGCCGCGGTGATAGGAGTTGGGGCAAGTCTCTGTGCTATTATCGTACTTACTATTCTAAAAATAGCACTTAAGATTAAAGAAAAAATGAAGGGCTAGTCTTACGTCAAAGCAACGACTGCTACGCCTGCCCTTTCTAAAAATTCAATGCCAGAAATGTCTTTGTATGCTTTTGCATAGACCACTCTTTTGATACCTGCTTGATGGATAAGCTTGCTGCATTCCTTGCAGGGCGACAGTGTAATATAGAGGGTTGCTCCTGCGCAAGATTGGGTGGAAGAGGCCACTTTCATAATCGCATTTGCCTCGGCGTGTAATACGTACCATTTGGTGTAGTGAGCTTCGTCTTCACAAGCATTTTCAAAACCAGTGGGCGTTCCATTATAGCCGTCAGAAATAATCATACGGTCCTTGACAATAAGTGACCCTACTTGCTTGCGTTGACAATGCGATAGCTTGGCCCACTCCATAGCCATGCGCATATAGGCTGTATCATAGCGAAATTGTTTCTTTTCAGCTTTGTTCATAGTGCTTTGGTTGCCGTAATTAAAATAGGCACTAAAATACCTATAATTATGCTACTGCCTACCAAAAGGCGGTCGCGTTTTGAAACCCTAAAGACGTTGCTCAAAATACTGTTGGCTAGAACAACCAAGGCCACAACAAGGAGCTGTGCCAGTTCAATACCCAAGGTGAAATACAACAGCGGAAGGCCTATTGATTTGTGCGGAAAAACCATAGAAAAATAGCCCGAAAAACCAAGTCCGTGGATGATGCCAAAAAAAGCAGCAAGCACAAAAAATGGCAAAGACGGTTTGCGTTCCAAGCTGTTATTCCAATACAATGTATGTAGGGCGGTGAGTACTATCGTGATGGGGATTAAAAACTCAATCCAGTTGGAAGAAAAACGGATAATACCAGCCGATGCGGCCCAAAGAGACAGGGTGTGGCCAACCGTAAATGCCGTTACCAGCAAAAGCAACAATCGCAATTGTTTAAATACAAATGGCAGCGACATGGCCACCAAAAAAAGCAAGTGATCATAAGCGTTTATGTCTAAAATATGCTCAAAGCCCAGTCGTAAATAAAATATAAAATCGTTCATGATGTGCTAAAATCCTCGTTCGTTCTTAATGTCTTCGTATGCTTTTTGAATACGTTGAAATTTTTCTTTTGCGGCCTCCTCTGCGGCTTGCCCTAAGTTACGTACTTTATCTGGATGGTGTTTTTTCACCAAGTTCCTGTAGGCCTTTTTGATGTCGTTTTCCGAAGCTGTTTTGGGTACTTCTAATATGGTGTAAGCGCTATCTGTTTGGGCAACAAACATAGCCTTGATGCTGTTAAAGTCTAAGGTGCTTATGCGCATATACCCTGCAATTTCCACTAGTTTTTCTAGCTCGGGCGGCGAAACACGGCCGTCGGCTTTGGCTATGCGAAATAAGAAATCGAGCATCTGTAAACGGGCACCGTATTGTGTTCTGCTAGCAAGAAATTGTCCAATTTCTAGAATTGAAATCCCCGATTGTTTGAACTCGGCATTGTAAACACGGAAAATTTGATTAGCACGCTCTTTGCCAAAGAATTGAACAAACTGTGCACGCACATAATCCAATTCGGATTGGCTTGTTTTGCCATCGGCTCTTATCACCATACTGGCCAATGCCAAAAGGCGCAACTCAAAGTCTTGCTGGGAAACACGTGTAGTTTGGAAAGAAGTTTTGATCCTTCCGCTATTCGCTGCTTCAAAAAGCGTTCCCAAAAAAAACCCCAATAAGGCCCCAGGAAACCGGAAAATCATATAGCCAATAAATGCAAATAGCCAACGCACGCTGCAAAAATACAAATGATAATAAGGTTTGCCCCATTTTTATCATCTTATATTATAGTACATTTACGCCATGCGATTTCCAGAAGCCAACCGTTTTAAAAAAACACGCTCCTTTGTGCAAAAACACATAGAGAGCGGTACTGAAATTCTAGATTTGGGAACTCCCAATGACTTGTCCAAATTTATTGCCTCATCAGGATATACCGTACACAATACTAAAGGTGAAAACCTCGATACAGATTTCCAGCCCTATTTAGATACGGGCGTGGATTGCATTACTGCCTTTGAAATATTTGAACATATGCTGGCGCCATTTAATATCCTTAGCCAACTCAAAACCCAAAAGCTAATTGCCTCTGTGCCCCTAAAGCTGTGGTTTGCCTCTGCATATTGGAACACTAAAGACGATTGGGACAAACACTATCATGAATTCGAGCAAAAACAATTTGATTTTTTGCTTGAAAAAAGTGGTTGGGTTGTCAAAGACCGTCTCATTTGGGCTTCGCCTGACCCAAAAAAAATTGGGCTAAGACCACTATTGCGCTATTTTACGCCCCGTTACTATATGGTGTATTGCGAACGTGCCTAAAAATCCAACAGCTTCCTTATCTTTGTACTCTAAATAATTTGCTATGTATCCTGCTGAAATTGTTAAACCTATGCGCGATGAACTTACTGCCGTAGGTTTTGACCAATG
>Ga0213862_10000105_pt1 | contig 33095 bp, 29 predicted proteins | sample PICome_7_FD_160092 | JGI IMG/M metagenome (GOLD analysis project Ga0213862, IMG submission 160092) | Coastal seawater microbial communities near Pivers Island, North Carolina, United States - PICO266 | ecosystem: Environmental > Aquatic > Marine > Coastal | place: USA: North Carolina... | reverse complement strand
CACCTGCTGGAATAGCTTTTGTAATTGGAAATGGGGATGTAAATTCATCTAATGGTTTAGCAGGTGATAATTCTTCGAATGCATTCGTAGTTAAATATGATGGATCTGCAACATTAGCTGGTGATCTTGCTTTAGTTTCAGATGCTAAATTAAAATCTAATATTATTTCATTAGGAAGTACACTTGCAAAACTTATGCAATTAGATGGTAAGAGTTATACAATGAAGTCTAACGAGCGAGAAAGTAAAATTGGATTGCTAGCCCAAGACGTGGCTAAAGTACTTCCAGAGCTTGTTAAGATGTCTGACGATAGTGACGGGACATTGTCTGTTAACTATCAAGGGTTAATACCTGTATTAATTAATGCAATTAAAGAACAGCAAAAAGAAATAAAGGCAATTAGAAACCGTATTAATGGAAAGGGTTAAAACATTAATATTAGTTTTTTTATTTTTCTCACTAAGCTTTTTAAATAGCCAGCATAATCCCAACGCAAATAAATTAACTTATGAAGAGCGTGCTGATGAAATAATTTCAAAAATGACTTTGGAGGAGAAAGCTTCTCAAATGTTAAATGCCTCGATTGCTTTATACGATTATGGTCTCGATGAATATAATTGGTGGAATGAATCTTTACATGGTGTAGCAAGAGCAGGAAAGGCAACTGTATTTCCTCAGGCTATAGCCCTAGCAGCAACATTTGATGCTGATCTTATTGAAAATGTAGCATCTGCAATTTCAGATGAGGCAAGAGCCATGTACAATATTTCTCAAAAGAGAGGAATGAAAGGTCAATATTCCGGCTTGACATTTTGGTCGCCAAATGTTAATATTTTTAGAGATCCAAGGTGGGGAAGGGGGCAAGAAACCTATGGGGAAGATCCTTTTTTGAGTGGATTAATAGGGAGTGCTTTTGTTAGAGGCTTACAGGGGAATGATCCAAATTATTTGAAAGTAGCAGCCTGTGCTAAACATTTTGCAGTTCATTCAGGTCCTGAAGCTGATAGGCATCATTTTAATGCAGTTGTAAGCAAACAAGACTTATACGAAACCTATCTGCCTGCATTTAAAACACTTGTTGATTCAAATGTTGAAATTGTAATGTGTGCTTACAATAGACTTAATGATGAGCCATGTTGTGGAAGTGATGATTTACTTTCAGGGATATTAAGAAAAGATTGGGGCTTTAAAGGTCATGTGGTTTCAGATTGCGGTGCTATTAATGATATTAAATCAAACCATAAATTCACAATATCAGACGAAGAAAGTGTTGCTTACGCAATTAAGGGAGGTGTTGATTTAAACTGCGGCAACTTGTATAGAAAAATACCAACTGCAGTAAAAAAGGGTCTATTGAGCGAAAATGACGTAGATAAATCATTGAAACGTCTTCTCGTCACTCGCTATAAGCTAGGCATGTTTGAAGAAAAAGGTTCTGGCCCATACGATCACCTGGGTTCTGAACATATTAATTCCCTAGAAAATAAAAAATTAGCTTACAAAGCCGCTTCAAAATCTATTGTGCTATTAAAGAATGCTAATAACGTTTTACCACTCAGCAAAAAACTCAATAGAATTTTTGTGACTGGACCAAATGCTGCAAATATTGATATGGCTATTGGTAATTATAATGGATTAAGTTCTGAAATTATTACTCCCTTAGAGGGGATTGTTTCAAAAGTTGATCACGGCGTTAGTGTAAGATACAGCCTTGGAGTTGAATTAAACAACCCAAGGTTAAAGACTTCATTTTCAATGATGCATCTTGCTTCATCTAGTGACGTGTCTATTGCGTTTATGGGGATTTCTGCTTTAATTGAAGGAGAGGAGGGGGCCGCCATATTATCTTCTGCAAATGGTGACAGAGTTGAAATAAAATTACCAAAAAATCAAATTAATTACATTAAAGCTTTAAGGAAAAAGTCACCTGACAAACCACTTATTTTAGTTATTTCTTCAGGCTCTGCAATTGAGTTAAGTGACGTTTCAGATTTGGTGGATGCAATTGTATATTGTTGGTACCCTGGAGAACAGGGAGGTAAAGCAATTGCAGAAATTCTTTTTGGAGATGTCAACCCTTCTGGCAAACTACCTGTAACAATACCAATTTCTATAAATCAACTCCCTGATTATTCTGACTATAGTATGGACAACAGAACTTATAAATTTTTGAGAGATAAGCCAATGTATCCTTTTGGTTATGGGCTTAGCTATTCTAAAATTAAATATTCTGAAATATCGATGTCTAGTACAATCTTTACAGATGATAAAGAAAACATAGCTCAAGTCACTATTACCAATATGAGTGATTATAAAACTGAGGAGGTTGTGCAATTATATGTAAGCGATTTGGATGCAAACTTTAGAGTACCCAACTCAAGTTTAAAAGCTGTAAAAAGAATTAAACTTAATCCAAGAGAAATAAAAAAAGTAACATTTAAGATTAGTAAAGAAATGTTGCAATTAGTTGATTACGAGGGTAACTCGGTTTTTGACCCTGGTTTATTTGAAATTAGTATAGGAAACTCTTCTCCAGGCTTAAGAAGTTTAGAGTTAGGTGCGAATATCCGTAAATTGAATTTTACTGTAAATTAGATAACACAGATTTAAATTATTGTAATTTCAATTTCTTTGGAAATATTTCTAGATCCATTGCCTACATAAATGATATAATTGCCCTTTTCGATTTCCCACGAAGCACTTTTTTCATCATAATAAGAAAGCTCTTTGATGCTTATGTTAATATTCACTTCAATGGATTGATTGTTCGAGACAGAAACTTTTTTAAATCCTTTTAATTCTTTTTTTGCTCTTTTTACTTTTGAGTTCTTTTTCCCAATGTATACTTGTACTACTTCTTTACCCGCAACACCCCCTGTATTTTTAACCTCACAACTTACTTGAATACTATCGTTTAAAGCATATGTTTTTTTATCACTTTGAATATTTAACAATTCAAATGTTGTATATGAAAGCCCATGACCAAATGCATAGCTTGGTTTTATGTTTTTTGTGTCGTGCCACCTATATCCAACTAAAATATCTTCCTCGTATAATTGAGAGCCATTTTTTCCTGGATATGATTTTTCTCCATAGTGATGCGCCCCATTATCATTTAAATTTTCTGGAAATGAAAATGGTAATTTTCCTGACGGATTAATTTTTCCGCTTAAGATTGCTGCTATTGCATTTCCAGCTTCACTTCCTAAATACCAAGTTTGAAGTATTGATTTTACATCTGATTTCCAATCTGTTTTTACCGCATTACCACTAATTAAGATTACAGCTATACTTTTATTGTACTTTGATATCTCTTTTATCAATTTTGGCTGTCCATAAGGCAATTCATATTGTTTCCTGTCTTCGGCTTCAGAATCTTGAAATTTATTTTTATTTAATCCTCCAATAAACAATACTACATCTGCATCTTTTACTATAGATATTGCTTCATTTCTTAATTCAATTGAATTTGTATTTTCAGAACTATATCCTCTGGCGTACTCTATTATGGCATCCCTAAATTCTTTTTTAATACCTGAAAGTGGCGAAATTTCTTTGTCAGTTTTTAATTCTGAAGAGCCACCCCCAACACTCATAGCTTTTTTAGCATTTTCCCCAATAACAGCAATTTTAAGTTTCTTGTGCTTATCTAGGGGTAATAATGATTCTGAATTTTTCAATAATACTATTCCTTCACTAGCTATATTATATGCTTTTTTATAATGCTCTGCATTATTTATTCTACCGAATGTTCTTTTTTTATTTAGCGAGGTTCGAAACATTAGCCTCAATATTCTCCGGACTTTGCTGTTTAAAATTCGCTCATCTACCTCTCCATTAATTATTTTTTCTAAAAAAGGTTTGCTAAGATAATTATTTTGGTAAGGGTATCGTTTAGAAATATTTTTATCTGATGGTGTGCCCATTTCTATATCTAACCCATTATAAATGGCTTCGTTTGTACTATGTGTTCCTGCCCAATCAGAAATAACTACACCATCAAAATGCCATACATTTTTTAAAATATTTTGTAGTAAAATCTTATTGTGACAACAATGTTGTCCCCTGAACTTATTATAAGCACCCATTATAGCCCATGCTTTTCCATCTATCACAGCTGCCTTAAAAGCAGGCAGATATATTTCATGAAGTGCTCTATCACTAACTTCCACATTTATATGTCCACGCCATTTCTCCTGATTGTTCAGTGCAAAATGTTTTACACAAGAAGCAACACCATTTTGCTGAACTCCTTTTATATAGGGCACAACCATTTTAGCAGCTAAATGTGGATCTTCACCCATGTATTCAAAATTTCTGCCATTTAAAGGCGTCCGATATATGTTCACGCCCGGACCGAGCAAGATATCTTTTTTTCGGTACCTAGCCTCTTCTCCAATACTTATTCCGTATTCAAAAGACAAGGAAGGGTTAAATGTGGCTGCCAGGCATGTTAATGCGGGAAATGCTGTGATATAATCATTGGTCCAATTTGCATAGTTCCAGTCATCCCAATTCATTTCAGCACGAATTCCATGTGGCCCGTCCGACATCCATAGTTCAGGAATTCCTAGCCTAGGAACTCCGCTAGAACTAAACTTTGATTGCGCATGGCACATTGCTATTTTTTCTTCAATCGAAAGCTCTTCAATTATATTTTCAATTGTATCCATAGCTTGTGCTATAGAATTAAAAGCAACACCTAGGTTAAAATAAATAATAAATACTTTTTTTATGTATGGTGAAAAATTGCAGAAAAATGCCATTTATTAATTTATAAATCTTTGTAAAATATATGTATAATGTGAGCTTTAAGCAAAAATAGTCTCAACTATATTTTTTCATAAAACTATCTCCAAATTTTTTTTTGTCTTATTAAAATATTTGGAGTCACAACCTTACTATAATCCATTATGAAAACCTTAAGTATAATCTTTCTATAAGCTGCATAAAGTAGAGAGGTGGGATAACTCACTTTGTTCGTTGGACGAAATGAGAGGTATTAGAACAAAGAAGCATCATTGCATTCAAAAATAAAAGCCCCTTTGTCAATCAAGGAGCTTCTTTGTAGATCCAATTGACCTATTTTCGTAACAGAACCTTGAATTTTTAATAAAAAATTTTTCCAAAAACAATAAATTATTCTTGAGGATAATCGTAGCCTCGCCAGGAATCGAACCTGGATCTAAAGTTTAGGAAACTTCTATTCTATCCGTTGAACTACGAGGCTAATTGAATAATGCCAAATGCACCAAAAAAGAAAAATTGAACTAAAACCAAGTGAAATGAAAACACGCGGTCTTTAATTTTTACTTGCGTTTGATAAATCCACTGTATGGGGAAGGCTACTAAAAACCAGCCAATATAATTTGAAAGAGGGGCTGTTACATCTGCAAATTCCCAAAAATCAAACTTTGGCGCTACAGGCTCAATAACCAAATCTATAAGTACCATGAGGAATGCGCCAAAAACTGCAGCTTTTAAGGGAGATCTGTCAGAAAATAGTGCAGCAACAGCTCCCGTTATAAAAGTGAGCATAACCCAATTGGCACCAATCAATAATGGAACACCACCTATTTTTAGACCTAAATTATTCCCATAGGCATACTCCCCAAAAATAAGCCCGTAATTCACGCCCAAAAATTCCACAGCAAAACCCATAACAAAAGCAAAACCTGCGGCCAAAGCCACACCCCTGTCCATTTGTGGTTGGTTAACAAACAACATGATAAAGGTGACAAAAAGGTTTATTGGCGTCGTTTCTAAAAACAGTTCTCTATCAATAAATAAAATACCACAAATCCCCGAAATATGGAATAACCAAATAAGGCCAACCGATATTTTGGCAGTACTTGTTACCGGAGTTAGGTAGTCTTTCATGGCGCTGGAATTAAATCGCTTACAATTTTTGCTGACAACAAACATAAGGGAATCCCTCCTCCTGGATGTACACTCCCCCCACAAAAATACACGTTTGAAATTTCACGAGAGAAATTTGGATGTCTCAAGAAAGCAGCCATTTTATCATTTGAAGAAGCCCCGTACAAGGCCCCTAAATAGGATTGGGTACGTTGTGCAATAATATCAGGAGTCATTACCCATTCTTTTTCAATGAGAGGGGCAATGTCGGTCTCCAAGTTTCGGTTTAGTTTAGCAATAACCCATTCACGCAACTGTTCGGCTATAGCCTTCCAGTCTTGCCCTGTGTCATGGGGTGCATTTATCATTACAAACCAGTTTTCTTTGCCTTCAGGGGCATCTGCAGGGACATCTTTGCTCGTAATATTAACATATACCGTGGGGTCATGATAAATCGTTTTGGTGTTAAATATGGCTGCAAACTCTGCGCCATAGTCATCTGAAAAAAAGATGTTGTGAAGGTCGAGTTGTGAAAAAGACTTCCCCACACCCCAATAGAAAATAACTGCAGAGCTTGAGCGCTCTTGTGAAAGAACTTTTTCAGGTTGTTTTTGATTTGGAAGTAGCTTCCTGTATGTAGGTACTACGTCCATGTTAGATACCACTAAATCAGCAAGGTATTTTTCCTCATTGACGCATACACCAACCGCTTTTTTATTTTTAACCAAGATTTTAGAGACAGGGCTGCTTAGGTGAAAGCCAACACCCATGCGTTTTGCAAGTGCATATAACGAAGCACTGATGTCACTCATGCCTTTATTAGGAATATAGGTGCCATAGTGCTGTTCTAGATGTTGCACCAGTGTCATCATACCGGGCGTTTTGTACGGATTTGATCCGTTGTAGGTAGCAAAGCGATTGTAGAATTGCACCAAATGGGGTTCTTTGAGCTGGTGTGTATTTACATCATTTAAGGAAGTGTCTATTTCAAATGAAAAGTAATTGGCAACCCCTATGAGGGTTTCCTTTCGAAGATAGGTTTGCCATTTGTGTAGTGAGCTTTCCAAAAACAAGGTTCGTGTGCGATCAAATTTCTTTTTTGCTCTTTTCAAATAGCGATTAAGGGTTGCTGCAGGAACAGCAAGCTCGGCTTCCACTTCCTTTACAAAGCGTTCCGTTTCGCCATAGGCTGTGAGGCGTTTGCCATCTTCCCAAAAATAATGGCAGGCAACTTCTTTTATGACGTATTGAAAAAAATCTGTCGGGTTTTCTCCGCAAAGCGTAAACAAATCATCAACATAATGGGGCATGGTAAACAACGACGGCCCCGCATCAAAGCGGTAATCGCCAAGAGTAAAGGTAGATAGCTTCCCGCCCACATAGTCATTCGCTTCAAAGACCTCAACGGCATATCCTTTTTTAGCCAAACGGATGGCAGTTGCCAATCCGCCAATACCAGCACCAATAACAATCGCTTTAGTCATCTTTCAAATGTAATGGACGCACAGCAAAGCGCGCAAATAAATCTTCTTTATACCAATTTCGCTTCCGTGTTTTTTTGACAATCGCAGCATGATGGGTGCTTTTGTAAGCAAAGTCTTTTACTTCCTCTAGGCTATTCCAAAGACTAAATGTTGCCTGTTGAACCAAGGGCCACTCGCCAATACCCTTATACCATAATACTCCTTTGGCTTGCTGAATGGCGTGGGAAGCTGCAGGAACGGCACGCCAAAATTCCAGCAGTCGGCTCGGGCGTAGCGTAGCTCTTGTAATAATACCTATTTTTTCATCGGGTGCTAATGGCCTTTGTGATGGCTCAAACGGATTCGTTTTACCCCAAAGGCCATGGCTTTGCAAAGGGTGTAGCTGAAAATGCTTTTGGGATACTGATTTGGAAAGATAGCTTTCCATTAAGGGGCTGGTCTTTAAAAAGGCTGTAGCAGCTGCTTCAGATTCCCAAACGGTTAGTAATGCATAGTTCGAAAAGTCAGGCCACAGACTAAAACCCAAGCCTGCGCCTGTACCTAGGGTTCTGAAAAACTGTAAGCCCGATTGCTGCTGTAATTTAGGAATGGCGCGTTGCATTTGGGTAAATGCCCAAAATTTATTTTTTCGGTAAGAAAAAAAACTTAATACAACCTGTTCCCCCATGGGTTAAATATAAGGTTAATGACACAAATTATACTAGGGATGTAAAAATCAATGCTGGGTGTATTTAGAGTTTTATATTTGTTAAAAATAATCTGATGAAACTTTTGCGCTTCAAAGCTCTGTCGTTGTTGCTTATCTGCACCTTTTCAACTGCTCAAACCATACTTGAAAAGTACGACCTCCCCGATATACTGGAAGAAACTTCTGGGCTAGTCATGCATAATGATACCCTTTGGACACTGAACGATTCTGGAAATGAGGCAGCCTTATATGCCATAAGCACAAAAGGGAAACTCCTAGACAAAAGGACTACTACCAATACCAATATTGACTGGGAAGACTTGGCAGTTGCAAACGGAAAGCTGATTGTTGCTGATATGGGAAACAACTTTGGCACGAGAAAAAACCTAAATCTTCTTGAAATGGAGCTTTCAAAAGGCAAAGCCCTAATGCTAGACTCCATCCCTTTTCACTATCCCGAACAAGGTTATTTTGACTTTCAACAATCCACTCCTTTTGATGCCGAAGGACTGGTGTTTATAGCTAATAAAATGGTAGTGTTTACCAAGAACAGGCGTACGCTTACTACCGAAATATATGTGATTTCTACAACCTCAGAGGCAGCATTAAAAATAGGGTCTTTACCCGTTGGATCGCTCATAACGGGAGCTGATTATCATCACGAGTATAAAACCCTGGCACTAACCGGCTACCACAGAGATAAGAATCAGTACATATATGTAATTGATAACTTCAGTTTGTCTTCAGTTGACTCGGCAAAGATCAATCAATACGACCTTGGCTTTAAGGGTGCCCAAATTGAAGCCATTAGTATTATAGATTCCAAAACATTTTGGATTACGTCAGAGCAAACACGAAAATTCCCCGCTTTTTTAGCCAAAGTTTCGATTCGATAGTCCTTGTCTGATTCATGTAAGACGCAATGTTTATCTTCGTAAAAAAATAAGCTATGCCTAATATTGTTGCCTTTGGCGCAAGCTCAAGTAAAAACTCCATCAACCGTAAGTTGGCACACTTTGCTGCCAAGCAAGTTCCCAATGCACACATTAATTTGTTGGACTTAAACGATTATGAAATGCCACTCTACAGCACCGATCGTGAGAAAGAGGGTATCCCCAAGCAGGCGCACGCTTTTAAGGCTGCGTTGCAAGCAAGCGATGGCATCATCATTTCGTTTGCGGAGCACAATGGGGCCTATACCACTGCTTTTAAAAATATTTTTGACTGGATTTCAAGACTCGAAAAACCCATTTGGTGTGGGAAGCCCCTATTTTTACTATCCACTTCAACAGGTGTTCGCGGTGCTAAAACTGTTTTAGAGCTTGCTCATTTGCGCCTATCTAGAGACATGCCCAACATTCCATGCTTCTCACTGCCATCATACAAGGAAACCTTTGATGACGAAACAGGTATTACTGAAATAACACATCTTGCCACTTTTAACGTCGGGTTAGAACTATTTCTCAGTCAATTACCCTAGCAAACATATCGCCATGACAATCATAATGGCATTTTCTGTAAAGGTTGCCTCTGTCATGGGCAGATTTAATACACTCCCCAAGCAAGCACATTGAATGCTGCGCTTTTTTAGCAGCGTTTCAACGACACCCACAGTGGTGATGCCTAAAACAATAATGCTTATCCACAAAACTCCATCGGGAACAAAATCCTGGATATAGCAAACTCCTAAAGCAAGCTCCAAAAAGGGATAAATCAAGCCATAGGCTGGCCATACAGCAGCCATGGGGTCATACATTTTAAAACTGGTTTGAAATCCTTTTAAATCCAGCAACTTGAAAAATGAAAAAACCATAAAGAACATGCCCATAAAATCATGCATCATGGCAGTTGTGTTCCATTCAGACCAGTGAATCAAAACGGTTGCGTCAATAATAAATCCAAAAATCAGAAAAAGAGGGAAAAGCTGTTTAAGCTTTGAAGGCTCTTGTGCTGTATCCGTTGTAAGTGCATATTTTTTTGGCAACTTGGCTTTAAGTGCTGTTGCTGAAACGGGTGTTTGGGTCCATATTGTTAGTAGGTCTTCTTGGTGATTGGCTACTGCCTTGGACAACCCTTCAATTTGTAGCGCAGCCGTAACAACAGCTGCTTCACAGCCTGAGCAAGTCATGCCAAAAATCCTAAAGTTTTGCTTTTTCATTTGTTACGTTTTAGTCCACTGCCATGGGCACTTCAATAATCAAAATTTGGGCGTCTTGGTGAGCGGTAATTTCAAAGGTGGCGGTTTCTGTAATTCCTAGCGCATCACGTGTTCCAAGTATCTGCTCTCCTATTTCAACCTCACCCTCGATGACAAAGGCATAAACGCCGTTGCCTTCCGATTTTAGCTCATAATACGTTGCATTTTCTGCCTCCAAATCAAGCATATGAAACCAGGCATTTTGATGTATCCAAACGCCTTGATCCTCGGGATAGGGAGATAAGATCTGAAAAGGTTCGTTTTTTTTATGCAGGCTTTCTATAGGAATTTGATCGTAGCGTGGTGCTACGTCGCGTTTGTTTGGAAAAATCCAAAGTTGTAGCAAGCTAATTTCCTTGTCTGCATTTTTATTGTATTCGGAGTGATCCACTCCTGTGCCAGCACTCATGACTTGTATCTCTCCTTGGCGAATCACTTCGGCATTGCCCATGCTGTCTTTGTGCTCCAAATCGCCCCGCAGGGGAATGGTGATGATTTCCATATTGTCGTGCGGATGGGTACCAAAACCCATACCGCCTTGAATGGTATCGTCATTGAGCACACGGAGTGCACCAAACTGTATGCGCTCAGGATTAAACCAGCCAGCAAAACTAAAGCTGTGTTTGGCCTGAAGCCAGCCGTGGTCGGCACTGCCTCGAGAATCTGAAGTGTGCAAGACTGTATTCATACTTAATTTATAAAATTCGATACAATTTTTCCTGATATCAAGGCAGGGGGGACGCCCGGTCCGGGAACGGTAAGTTGCCCTGTGAAATACAAGCCTTCAACTGTTTTACTCTTCATTTTAGGTCGTAAAAATGCAGTTTGTAATAAGGTGTTGGCCATTCCATAGGCATTCCCTTTGTAAGAGTTGTAGACCTCTTTAAATTCCTTGACACAAAATGATTCATTGAATAATATATGCGGCTTGATATCGGTGTCTGTTAATTGCTCCATGCGGTTAAGCACCATGCTAAAGTACTTTTCTCTCAGCTCGGGTGTGTCCTCCAAATTGGGAGCTATGGGAATCAAAATAAAGCAAGCTTCTTTTCCTTCGGGCGCCATCAAAGGGTCGCTCTGTGATGGCAGGTTGACATAGAACAAAGGGTCGTTTGGCCATTCAGGGGTGTCATAAATACTCTCAGCATGGGCGTCAAAATCCACATCAAAAAAGAGGTTATGATGCGCCAAAGCATCCAGTTTTTTATCCAGTCCTATATAAAATAGCAAGGAAGAGGGCGCAAAAGTTTTTTTGTCCCAATAGGCCTCGCTATAGGCACGTTTTTCTTTGGGTAATAAGTTTTCGGTATGGTGGTAGTCTGCTCCCGAGATGACAATATCCGCTTCAATGGTTTTATTACCAGCGCGAACGCCACAGGCCTTGCCGTTGTTAAGTAAAATTTCATCTACACCGTGGTCGGTGTGGTAGGTAACCCCTAGCGATTTCCCCAAGCTTACCATGGCGTCCACAATTTGGTACATACCGCCTTTGGGATGCCAAGTGCCCAGGCCAAAATCGGCATAATTCATAAAATTGTAAAAGGCAGGGGTACTTTCGGGTTTAGCGCCCAAAAACAAAACGGGGAATTGCAACAAAGAACGTAGTTTCTGGTTCTTGAATTGCTTTTCTACTTGACTTCTGATGTTTGTAAAAAACAAGCCTAATTTTTTAAGGGTTTGAGGGGTAACCAACTCTAAGGGCGATACGCCAGGGCGATATACCAAATCCTTAACGGCTATGTCGTAGTTGTTTCGTGCTTTTTCTAAAAATCGTGTTAGTTTGACACCGCTGCCAGCTTCAATTTCATCAAAACTGGCTGCAATTTTGGCGATGCTGTCCTCCACAGGAAAGACATCGTCTTTGCCAAAAACAACTTGGTAACCAGGTGATAGGCGATCGAGGGTGTAGTAGTCGGACACTTGTTTGCCAAAGTCATTAAAAAACGACTCAAAGACATCGGGCATCCAATACCAAGATGGACCCATGTCAAACGTGAAACCGTCTTTTTTAAACTGACGTGCGCGTCCTCCAAGCGAGGCGTTTTTTTCCAGGACTTGCACTTGGTGTCCTTTTTTTGCCAAATAGCAGGCAGCAGATAAGGAAGAGAATCCGGATCCGATAATTATAATTTTTTTCATAGGCGTACAAATTTACCATATATTTTGGTTAGATGATGTAGTCATAAAATTGTATCTTTATAAAAACAACGCTTATGGCTACGTATGCATGCAATCAATGTGGTATGTCGGTTAACGCATCTTGTGCGAAATGCGACAGACCTTTAGAAAACGGTCATTTATCTCTTGATCATGGCAGTGAGGTACAAATTTCCCAATGCCCTTCTTGCGAAGGTAAAATCAAATCGCCGCAATGTTGCGGAGCAGACATGAGCTGCGAGGTGTAATGAAACACTACAAAGAAGCAAGTATTGTTAAGGCTCTTGGCACAGAAGCTGCCGATTGGCAATGGGATGCAGGATGCATTAAAACCGAATTGGTTTTTAAAGACTTTAAAACCGCTTTTGATTTTATGGCTGAAGTGGCTGAAGTAGCTGAAAAATTAGGCCACCATCCGGACTGGCAAAACAGCTATAATAAAATTATGATTTCGTTACGCACCCACGATAAAGATGCTATCACCAAGCTTGATGTAGTGTTAGCCAAGCGAATAAGTATGTTATATACCCGCTTCAAATAGCCTAAAATAAAGTTTTCAAAGGCGGGGTTTTTATTATGCTTTGCCTAAATCCGTTTGTGCGCGCCTAAAATTGTCTATTGCCACAAAATAGTCAGGATCGTCCAAAACATTTACATCACATATTTTTTCTGCCTTCTGTATCAGCTTTACGCAGTCTGCAGACAGGTGATGCAAGTGGATGTTTTTTCCTTTTTTGAGGTAACGCTCAGTGAGTTTGTTCACGCACTCTATCGCCGATTGATCCAAAATACGCGAATCTTTAAAATCAATTACAACCTCATCAGGATCGTTTTGTACATCAAATTTACTGTTAAACAACTCAATAGAACCAAAGAATAAAGGGCCGTATATTTCATAATGCTTAACGCCGTGTTCGTCTAGGTGTTTACGAGCCCGAATACGCTTGGCATTTTCCCAAGCAAAAACCAAAGAAGACACCACAACCCCAGCCAAAACAGCAATAGCCAAATCAAAAATGACAGTAAGCGATGTAACCAGTACAATTACAATTACATCGGATCTAGGAACCTTATTCCAGACCTGAAACGAACTCCAAGCAAAGGTGCCAAAGACCACCATAAACATAACACCTACCAAAGCTGCAATGGGCACCTGCTCTATATAACTAGCCCCGAATAAAATAAAGCCTAGCAGTGCCAGTGCTGCCGTAATACCTGACAAACGTCCTCGCCCTCCAGACTTGATGTTGATGATACTTTGTCCTATCATGGCGCAACCGCCCATGCCACCAAAGAATCCGTTTACAATATTGCCCAAGCCTTGTGCTGCACATTCCCGGTTTCCACTGCCGTGGGAGTCTGTTAGCTCATCAATAAGGTTTAAGGTCATTAAAGACTCAATTAGGCCAATGGCTGCAAGAATACAGGCATACGGCAAAATAAAGAATAGGGTGCCCAGCGAAAACGAAATAATCGGCAAATTGAAACTTGGAAATCCCGCCTGTATTCCGGTGCCGCCATTGGCAACCACAAATGAGCGAACGGTTTCGGTTTCTAAATTACCAAAAATGACCAATAAGGAAACCACCACAATGGCTGTAAGGGCCGCTGGAACTTTTTTAGTAAGATACGGAAGGCCAACCATGATAGCCATCGTCAAAGCTACCAGTCCAATCATCGTAGAAAGAGCCGATCCAGAGAGCCACTCCCCTTGACTTTTAAACATACTCAACTGGGACAAGAAAATAACAATCGCTAATCCGTTTACAAAGCCCATCATGACCGAGTGAGGAATCATACGCACAAACTTTCCGAGGCGCAATACCCCTGCGGCTACTTGAATCAATCCGGCAAAAATAAGCGTAACAAATAAGAACTGTAGGCCTGCGGTATCGCTACCCCCAAGGGCATTTCCCTCGCTGACCAAGTGTACCATGACCACAGCCATGGCGCCAGTTGCACCAGAAATCATACCCGGACGACCACCAAAAATAGCGGTAATAAGGCCCATCATAAAAGCGCCATAAAGCCCAACAACAGGTGATACGCCAGCCACAAAAGCAAAGGCTACGGCTTCGGGAACCAATGCCAAGGCAACCGTAATACCAGAAAGAAGATCGTTTTTAACACTGCCGCCTGTGGACTTATCTATAAATTGAAATCGTTTCAAGGGGATAAAATTTAAGGGGCAAAAGTAGGCTAATTGTTGGTAACCATAAGGTTGTGGGGTTTATTTAATGAAATGATAAAAGTCAATACTAGACATCCCCTCCTATTTCCTGCTCTAATTAATTACTGTATCTTTAAATATGAATTTACAAAACCTCCTGGCACATAGGCGTTCTGTGCGTCTTTTTAGTGATAAAAAATCAATTCCGCCAATTGATGTTGAAGACTGCTTAAAGCAAGCAACATTAGCGCCTACAAGTTCAAACATGCAACTGTGGCAATTCATCCATCTAGTGGATGACAAATGGAGAGAAGAACTAACCAAGGCGTGTTTAGGGCAAACAGCCGCTTCGACCGCGACACAGTGGGTTGTGTTTGTTACCCGTCAGGATCTTTTTCGATCCAGAGCCAAGTTTCTGCTAAACTTTGAAAAAGGGAATATTGAACAAAATAGCCCTTTAGAAAGGCAAGCAAAACGCATCGCCTTAAGAGAAGTGTACTATGGCAGATTGATGCCCTTCTTGTATGCACGATTTTTTCGTTTGTTGGGAATAGTGCGTAAGCTCATCGTATTTTTTATGGGCATGTTTCGACCAGTGGTTCGTGAAGTGTCTGAAACCCAAATGAGAACCGTTGTGCACAAATCCTGCGCCCTAGCAGCACAAACTTTTATGTTAGCCATGGCCGAGAAAGGATACGACACCTGCCCCATGGAAGGCTTTGACAGCAAAAAGGTAAAAAAATTACTCCAATTGCCAAGGGGAACAGACATCAATATGATCATATCATGTGGCATTCGGGATGGCAAAAAAGGAATATGGGGCGACCGCTGCCGAGTGCCTTTTGAGGAAGTTTACGAGCGACGGTAAGCATAGAGAACTAGGTTACCGTTGGTTGATTTCCATCGTGGTATTCGTATTCTTTTTCCAAAACAATTTCTTTAAGACGATATACCGTTTCCCACAAATCTTCGTAGCGTGTATAAAGTGGAGCAATCCCCAATCGAATAAAACGGTTAGGTCTAAAATCAGGGATGATTTTTAAACGATTATCTTTTGGGTTTAACAGACATTGACAAATCCGCCATGATTCTTTGTGTGAAATGGTTATATGGGCACCGCGTTCATTAACCGCTTCTGGACTCTCAAGTGCATAGCCTAAAGTTAGCAACTCTGTTTTTATTAGTTCAAACAAATAGGTTCCCAGCTGCTCACTTTTAGCTCTTATCTGGTCTATTCCCGCTTCAAGCGTAATATCAACCCCCACTTCGAGTGTGGCTAAGGATAAAATCTGTGGCGTACCTGCGTCAAATTTTGCTATTCCCTCTGCTGCTTGATAGTCTGATGCAAAATCAAATGGTTTTGCGTGACCAAACCATCCTTGGATAGGCGATTTTAAGGATGCTATCAGCGATTGTTCTATGTAGATAAAAGCGGGTGCGCCAGGGCCACCGTTCAGGTATTTGTAGGTACAGCCAATGGCCGCTAGGGTATTGCTTTGTTTAAGGTCTATGGCAACCGCACCAACTGCATGACTCAGATCCCATATAATGATGCTGCCGTGTTCTTTAGCAAAGTTATTTAGTGACTTCATTGGGTATAAGTAGGCGCTTTTATATGTTACCAGACTCAGGCATAAGATGCCTGGCGCACGTCGTATAGTTTTTTGTAACAATGGAATATCTGCAACTAAATCACTTGAATAGCGAACGGTAATGGGAGCAGCGATAGGTAGTTGCGCGCTAATGCCTTGTAGGATATAGTTATCTGTTGGGAAGTTAAGCGAATCTGTCACTAATTGCTTTGGAAAATGTCCAGATGTAAGCAAGGCATATGTTAGCTTATATAAGTTTACAGATGTTGATTCGCCGACCAAGACTTCATTAGGGTTTGCGTTGAGCAATACAGCCAGTTTGGCCGCAATACGCTTGGGTACTGCTAGCCAATGATCGTTCCAACTGCGAATCAGTTTTTTGCCCCATTGTTCTTCTAATATTGTGTTAAGGGTTTCTTTTACATCAAGCGGTTGTTTCCCAAGTGAATTACCATCCAAATAAATAACGTTTTCTGGATGAAAAAAGCGATAGCGAAAAGACGCTAAAATATCTTTTTTGTCTAATTGCTGTGCAACTTCTTTATTACTCGTCATCTTATTGATTAAAAAAAGGAATTACCATTTTCACCCATTCGGCATACATTTTCCCACTGGGATGCAAGTCATCCACAGCTACATAAGCTGGATTAGTAAGAGCTTCACGTGAAATAGAGGTAATATCAAAAAAAGCAATGTTACGGTTGGCACATATCCTTTTAATGGAGCTGTTGTAAGTGTTTATTTCCGCTGTAATGCGATCGCGGTCTTGATCTTTAGCAAAAGGCATTGCACCCCAGTCTGGAATAGATAAAACAAAAACACGACTTGCACCGATATTGGAAAATGCAACAGCATGGTTTAATAATTTGATAAAATCGGGCTCAAAGCTTTCAACACTTCTACCGCGATATTGATTGTTAACGCCTATTAGCAAAGACACATAGTCGTATTTTAATGAAATATTTGTGGCATTTATAGCTGAAAGCAATTCATCTGCAGTCCAACCTGTCCTTGCAATAATTTCTGCTGACTCAAATGTAATTTCTTCTCTATTCAATGTTTTAACAAGTTGATTGGGCCAGCGTAGGCTATCGGCAACACTCTGGCCTATGGTATAACTGTCACCCAAAGCTAAGTAGGTCTTTAGTGAATTTGAAGTGTTTTCATCATTTATTAATCTATTGGGCTTTTCATATTTTACATGACAAGACAAGAATCCAATAACCATTACAAAATAAAAAACCCGCAAGTATAATTTCATTGTTACAAGATAAAGAATGTTTTATTAGGGGAACTTAAAAATATAGTTACGCACCCTACCTTTCAATTAAATAACTTGCCCCAACAAGTTGGGTTTATGTTTTTTTTGGGCATTGTAAAAGACTTGAGAAACTCGCAACAGCTTTATTACCAAAACTATGAGAAGTATTACTTTTGTAGTAGATGCTAAAACGTATTTTCCCTTTTTTTTCTTGGATTCCTTCGTACAAGAAGGAGTATATTGGCGGAGATTTAACCTCGGGAATTACTTTAGGTATTATGCTCATACCACAGAGCATGGCATATGCCATGATTGCTGGATTACCCCCTGTATATGGTTTATATGCAGCCTTGATGCCCCAATTGGTTTATTCATTTATGGGAACTTCGCGCCATCTCAGTGTCGGTCCCGTGGCAATGGATTCACTGTTAGTAGCTTCCGGATTAGGCGCTTTAAATATTGCTGGTATATCAAATTATATTGCTATGGCCATAGTATTAACGTTTTTTGTGGGAACCCTTCAGTTGACACTTGGCATATTAAAAATGGGGTTTTTAGTCAATTTTTTATCTACGCCTGTTATCAGTGGATTTACCTCAGCTGCTGCACTTATAATTGGACTTAACCAGTTGAGTAATTTCCTTGGAGCTAATATTGAACAAGCCAGTAAACTTCACGAATTGACTGGAAATATTTTTAGTAGGTTAGGTCAAACACATCTATACACCCTTTTAATGGGGAGTGGTGCTGTTCTTTTAATTTTGGTTTTTCAAAAAATAAATAAAAAAAATCCGGCGTCGTTAATAGTGGTGATGCTTAGTATTATTGTCGTGTATTTGTTCAAGCTAGACTCCCAAGGTGTCGCTATTGTGGCTGCCATTCCAAAGGGATTACCCACGTTTGAAATTCCTCAAATTACCTTAACAAATTTACAAAAGCTCTTCCCTGTTGCAATAACCCTTGCATTGGTTGCATTTATGGAGTCCATGTCGGTAGTGAAGGCCATGGCCAACAAACATCAATACGAAATATCGCCAAACCAAGAGTTGTTGGCATTGGGCACTTCAAATATCATCGGTGCTTTTTTTGCATCATATCCTGCTACAGGAAGCTTTACTAGAACAGCCCTAAACGACTTAAACGGATCAAAAACAGGGTTAACAGGATTAATAAGCGCCTTGATTATTGGCAGTACGCTACTGTTTTTTACGCCGCTTTTTTACTATCTCCCAGACACAGTTTTGGCAGCTGTAATTTTAGTCGCAGTAGGTGGGCTTTTTGATATGCGTTATCCCATGCGACTATACAACACCAAAAAAGACGAGTTTTATCTGCTGTTGATTACTTTTTTGTTAACCCTTTTTGTGGGGATCATACAAGGGATCTTGTTCGGATCACTGTTAGCACTATTGCTTTTGGTCCATCGAACCGCCAAGCCCCATATTGCAGAACTTGGAAAAATAAAAGGAACTTCCTATTTCAAAAATAAACAACGCTTTATACAAGAAGTGGAGCAAAATACTGATGTACTTGTAATTCGTTTTGATGACCAGTTATATTTTGGCAACAAAGACTACTTTAAAAGTGAAGTACTAAACATCATTGCAGCACAAAGTCAACAACCCAAATCCCTTATACTTAAGGCAGAACCCATCAGCTATATTGATAGTAGTGCGCTTATGATGTTAGAACAACTCGTAGAGTCACTTCAACAAAAGGGAATCCAAGTGCTGATCTCAGAACTTATAGGCCCAACACGAGATATCATCATGAAATCGAATATTTTTAACCTTATTGGGAAAACACATTTTTTTGTGGATACAGCTGATGCGTATCAATTTGCAACAGTACAAAAAGAAAAAAATGCGTTACAAGAGAAAATAGCCTTACAAATAAAAGACAAGTCTTGAAGTAATCGTCATAAAGACTAGAAATTTGTAATTTTAACCCTTACTTATGAAAGTAGAACAATTGTATACCGAATGTTTATCTCAAGGGGCGTATTACATTGAGTGCAATGGTGAAGTGGCAATCATTGATCCACTTCGTGAAACCACTCCTTATATTGATCGAGCTACTCGAGATAATGCGACAATTAAATATGTTTTTGAAACGCACTTTCATGCTGATTTTGTAAGCGGACACATTACCTTATCTAAAAAAACAGCTGCCCCAATCATTTTTGGCCCAAATGCAAATCCATCCTTTGATGCAATAATAGCTTCCGATGGGCAAGTTTTTCCACTAGGAAACTCTCGCATTGTGGTATTGCATACGCCAGGTCATACAATGGAAAGCACCACCTACCTACTTAAAGATAAAAACGGAAAAGACCAAGCCATTTTTACAGGAGACACCCTCTTTTTGGGAGATGTTGGACGTCCCGATTTGGCGCAAAAGAAGAAAGATATTACGCAAGAAGATTTGGCAGGTATTTTATTTGATAGCCTTCGCGAAAAAATCATGCCCCTTGCTGACGATGTAATTGTTTATCCTGCGCATGGAGCTGGGTCGGCCTGCGGAAAAAACATGATGAAAGAAACGGTTGATACTCTTGGCAATCAGAAAAAAATGAATTACGCTCTACGTGCCAGCATGACAAAGGAAACGTTTATAAAAGAAGTTACAAATGGTCTGCTGCCTCCTCCAGAATACTTCCCTTTAAATGTTAAAATGAATAAAGAAGGTTACCCTGATTTAGAAGACGTTTTAAAGCAAGGGATACACGCCTTATCTGCTGACGCCTTTGAGCTAGCAGCAAAAGAAACTAATGCGGTGGTATTGGACGTTAGACACCAAAGTGAGTTTGTTGCAGGACATGTGCCACGCGCAATTTTTATTGGCCTAGACGGTGGGTTTGCTCCGTGGGTAGGTACCTTAATTGCAGACGTAAAACAACCTATATTGCTGATTGCCAATCCCGATAGAGTAGAAGAAGCCATCACTCGATTGTCACGAGTAGGCTTTGACAACACCATAGGGTACTTAAAAGGAGGCTTTGGTACTTGGCGTGCAGCGGGTAAAGAAGTGGATACACTAACATCAATACCTGCTACTGCACTAAAAGCTGCATTGGTCGATAATGTGCCTATTTTTGACGTACGAAAAGCATCTGAATATGCTTCCGAGCATATTCCTGCTGCAGAAAATACTCCACTTAGCTTTTTAAATCAACATCTTGCAACTTTCCCTGCCAAAGAAAACTTCTATATTCACTGTGCTGGCGGTTATCGCTCTATGATTGCTGCTTCTATTCTTAAAAACCGAGGCATTCACAACATCATCGATGTTGCAGGTGGTTTTAAAGCTATCAAAGAAGCTAAAATTCCTGTGTCAGATTATATCTGTCCTTCAAAACTATAAGAGTGTTCACGATATATTATTTTACATGCTCCTATATAAATCAAAGTTGGAACACAAGTAAATTTTTTTGGTGAATTAAGTTTTATTTACCATTCTGAATAGGGTCAGTTTTGGGCATTAATTTGTTCAAAATAAAGTAAACTGGACAGAACTTTGTTATTGGACTGATGAGTTGTAGCCCTCCAACTCCTATCGCTATCCATAAAAAATCAAAATTAGTGGAGTAGAAAGTTAATCCAACACTAATTAAGTATAATACTCCGACAATAGCATCATGAGCTCTTATTTTTGAAATATTTTTTTCCATATTGTTTTGTTTTAATTAGTAAAATTAGTTTAATTTTATATAAATTTAAAACAATCAAATGAAAAAATTAATTATTTTAATTACAATAATATTATTTGCGTCATGTTCAGATTTTCATCATCCTGATTATAAAAGGAATCTTGAAATAACAAAGCAGTGGTTTGATGTTTTTGTTACAGAAGATCTTGATGCTACAATGGATTTTTTTGCTGATAATATTGAATACCAAAGTGCCTTTTATGGAGGGCCAATAATGAATAAAGAAGAGCTTGGGGAATATTTTAAAGGGTGGCAGGATGCTATGGAGAATATTTCTTGGGAAGCTCAAAATTATCTTCCTGGAGTAGACCCTGAAACTAGTCTTCCAAACGGTAGTGTTAGAACCTATGGCCATTGGTCCGGGACTCATTCAATTTCTGGAAAAAGCTTTAAAGGTTTATGGTATCACTATTTAACATTTGATGCAAATGGAAAAATTATTGAAGGGGGTGATTTTGGTGATGCAACTGGGCTGGTTATGTCAGTAATGCCTACTGAAGAATAATTATTCATATTGTGTAAATTTTTAGTTTAAATTCTTTTAGAAATATTTTTCTCAACGATTTATCAAAACCCTTCGTTATAAATGCGTTTTTTTATATGTAGCTAATTTATATGTAATAAAAAAAGCTCGCCTATTTTAGTAGGCTTTAAGAATATGTAGTGTAACAGTTATGCTTGCCCCCTATGTTGAGAACTTGTGGCAAATACAAATTTATATATAAAAAGCACAAAGCTATAAATTATAAACTACTCTTAGTGTTATAAATCTAGGTTGAATAAATGTTTCTGAATTAAGGACTGAAATCGTATTAGCACTTGTCCTAACTTGAGAATCAATATTCAAAATATTTGTCATCTTTAGTTCAAATTCCCATTTCGCATCTTTCTCTTTTCGATACAACAATTGAGCATCCCAATTTTGAAAAGATTGTGAGGTAGTCTCAGTATCCTGAACTGTATAACTATACTTGGTTATAAACGTAAACTTTTTCATGAAGTATGCATCAAAATCTATTGACGGAGACTTGATTATGAATTCTGTATCTCTACCGCCAAGATTGTTTTGTACAACCCGATATACATACCTCAAACTTACATTAGGCGCCACCCTGAAATTAGTGCGAACTCCGGGGGTAAACGACTGCGTAAACGATTCATTTAGGGATTGTTCTCCTTGAACAAACTGATTGATTTTGCTATAATTAAACGACGTATTTAGGCTGGCTCTTATTTTACCAAAAGTACGCTGAATACGGCCAAAAATATTGAAATTTTCGTCTGCAAAACTTGAGTTAAAGAAGGTGCTTGTACGAATGATATTTTCAAAATTTGTGGTATTTCGAATTTGATCAATATTACTAGAGTACGCCATACGCGCAAATACATTTGTGTAGTTAAATAAGTTAAAACTACTGTACAACAAACTCACATTATGAGAAAGGGCATTTTGTAAATCGGGAGCCCCATATTGTATGCTATTATAACTGTTAAGTACCAATCCGCTTGCAAGTCTGGTAACATCTGTAAATTGATTTTGCATACGATAATTCAGCGTAAGTGTTTCTCCCTTTTTAATTTGAATACGCGTTTCAAAATCTGGTAACAGGCGTAAAAAATTATTTTGAACCGTTGTATTATTTTGGGTATTCTCATTTCCATAAGCATGCACAGAAAATCCAGGTGTAAACGTAAATATTCCCGTTCTAAAACGGTAATGCACCCCTAAGTAAACATCGCTGAAATTGTATTGTACGTCATTTGTAGCACGGCCATCGTTAAAATTTGGTACAGGATCAAATGTTTGGTCATCTGCTAGATACTGAAAAATATTGGAGTTAAAATCTTGATGGCTTAGAATTGTCCCTAATGTCACATTCAAATTACTTTTACCGTTTATGATATAATAATAATCTAATTTGGCATCTAGCTGGTTTGATTTTATTCGTCTATTTTGACCCAAATTATAGGAGGGTAAAGACGTGTTCAACCCCAACGCTAATGCTGTATTGTCAAATGCGTCAGCACTGTCTGGAGTATTCACCAAAATGGCATTGTAAAAAGGATCCTCGTCTTTTAGTAAATGCTGCGCTTCTAGTGCAAAAATATTTTTTTCATTAAGTGTAAAGTAGTAATTCAGGTTTTGATTGATACTAAATGGAGCTACTTCTTCATTTTGAGTAGTACCCCCAACAACCGAAGAAACAATGGATTGGTTTTGGGAATCTTGAGCTGTTTGATAGTAAAAATCATAATCCATTTGGATATTCATGTTTGGCTTATATGAAGCATTCCACTTTACCAATGATTGATTGGAGCGCTCTAGACTCGTCTCATTAGTGGTCTCGTTTGGAATCTGAAGTGCTTGCCGTGTGTACTGAATAAAACTAATTTCCTTAGAACTCGTTTTATTGGAGTTGAAAATCAAAAAACCTCCTAAATCTAATTTTTTATTTGGTGAATAGCTAAAATTTGCGGTTGCCAATTTATTCTCAATCTGTAATGCGTTGTTTTGATTCGTTAAAAAACTAAGGCTGTTATTTCCTAAACTTAAATTGGTTCCGCTTTGACTACTTGGTGTCCTAAAACCGCCTGTAAAGCCACGAATATCTCTTCTTGAGAGCGCTAATTCACCTATATTATTGACGTCACCTATAAAGTTGACCGTATATTTTGGACTATAATAAAAGAGTTTAGGTTGAAATACATAGCGACTATCGGAGGTTGAGTTGCCGCCTCCTGCAGTTACATCTCCAAACCAAAAACTCTCCTTTCCTTCTTTGAGCTTAATATTTATGGCTACATTATCTTGGTTATTCCTAACCCCACTAAGCTGTCCTACTTCACCATAATTTTTTAGCACCTGTATTTTATCTACAGTACTGGAAGGGATATTGTTAGTTCCCAACTTGGTATCTCCCTCAAAAAAATCTTTGCCGTTTACCATCAACTTGTTTACCACTTTCCCTTCTACTTCAATTTGTCCATCATCATTAATTTCAACCCCTGGAAGCTTGTCAATAATATCTTTGAGTTTTCGTTCAGAGCCATTTTTAAAAGAATCTGCATCATAAATTAGCGTATCGCCTCTTACTATGACTGGTATTTTAACCACCACTTCGTCAAGAGCAATATCTTCTCTTAACGTGTAGTTTTTTTTCAGATTTTCAGAAGTTGTTTTGAGGGACTCGTTCACACTCTGAAGTCCAAAATAGCTCACTTGAATTTTATACTCCGTTTTCTCTTTTAATTTTAAAGAGAATAATCCCTTATCATTTGTCATGGCAAAGGCGTCTAGTGCATTTGTAGCATTATTTATTGCTACTACACTTGCTTTTTCAAGTGGTAATTGGAGTGTATCTAGAACTTTGCCTTCAAACTTAACTTGCGAATGTCCAACAACTGCACACAATAAAAGCAACAGAGAATACTTTATTTTCATCGTAAAATAAATTTGAGAACCGCTAACGTCTTCTGCGGCCCATGTTATTTCGCATTTCAAGCATCTTACCCATAACAGTTTTTCTATAGTCATTTATGGTTATGACTGTTCCCTTTTTTGGTGGGCTAATTTTTTGTTTTTCTTTAGGGTTTGAAATAATTTCCGAACATAGTAAAGTAGTGTTTTCTGCACTAACCTCTAGAATTAAGCCTGGTAATCCCCAAAATTCTGCTGGGCCATGTTGAACAGGAATTTGCATGGTGTACCATGCTTCCACTTGGCTAAGCTTTATATCCTTTTCAGAGTCATCATCATCTGGGTTAGGAAGGTCGCTCCAAGAAAAGTTAAACCATTCTAAAGCCTCTTTGGGAACTACTGCGGTAGCGTTAAAGCACGTGTATCCGCCAACTTCTTTACTCTCAGAACCAAGTTCCCAATCTATAGCAAGCAATTGGTCTTTAACCAAAAAGCGTTTTCCGTAGAACTCTTGCGCTTGAACTAGCTTATTATCGGAGATATTTTTATACTGTTTTCCTCGTGCAAAGTTGCTCCCCCACGAGTCTGTGGCTCCCGAAATAGCATCTACTTTTTCTTCCTCAACAAAAAGAGACTCGGTGGAATTAAAACTGAGTATATATGTTTTTTCTAATCTGTTTTTTAAACGAGCTTTAATCTGTTTTTTTTGAGCTTCGCTCATTCGTGCACCCCAGCTTCCAAGTTCTAAAGAAGACTTTGAAAAATAATACGCTTTCCCTTGAAAATCTTGATTTGGAGTGGGCCCAGTAAATCCAAATAATAAGACTAATACAAATATTGTTACACTTGTTTTCATTTTAATTTTTATTCAAATATAAGAAACCATAAATAGTTGTACTTGCACAAGTCATTGAGAAATTCTTAAGAGAACTTATGTCAGAAAGTAATTGAGTTAGATCGGTAAACTATTAAGAGCCTGTTCATATGCTTATAAATGCTTTGAAATAGCAGGACTAAAATAAGATGATATGCCTATGATCAAGGGGTTTTATCCTTTTTGCCAAATTTTTGTTTCAATACAATCTTAAAGTAAAAGACATTATATATTACAAAAATCACACATCCAATGAAAAACATTAATTTATTATTCATAATTTCTACTTTGAATCTTTTCGTCTTTGTCTAAATGCTATTGCAAAACCCAAGATTGTTATTGGCCAAAGGCCGACGTATATTCCTTCGATTTCATTTCCTGTAAACCAAAGATATATTGAATACAAAAAGCTAAAAAAGGCTAATAATATGGGATCATATTTTTCTAAAAATTTCATGTTTTTTTTAGTGAATATAATCTTCTATGTGTTAAATAAGCAAATTAACATGCTTTAACCTATTTGAAAGATTTAGAAGTAGCAGAAGTAAAAAAAAAGATTTACATATGGTTTAATTTATTAATTTAGTATCACTAAAAACAATACGATGAAAAAAACGATTATCACAATTTTTGCAATTCTTCTTGTAACCACAATAACTTCTTGTAACTGCGCAAAGGATACATCAGAAACCACTAATGAAATTGCTACTACTTTTGTAAATGGCGATTTAATGACAAACATATCCGCAGACCCCAATGGGAATGCATTGGTATACCCAAGTGGTGAGGCATCTATTACCACTCAAGTAAAAGTTTGGACGCCTGATTTTACTTCACCCTGGCATTACCACCCTTACCAATGCGTAGCACACATAATTCAAGGTGAACTAACTGTAAATTTTGATACAACCACTTCTCTAAATGATAAAAGTCCAAATAAATCCACTAATATTACAAAAATCTTTAAGGCTGGCGAAGCCTTTATTGGAACAGCAAACACTTGGCACTATTCACAAAACTTAGGATCTGAAGATTTAATTTTCACAACCTCTTGGTTAGCAGAAAAGGACGCACCAATTGTTGTGCTTGCTGATAAAGAATAAATGCCAAGAAAAAACTCACCTTACAGGGTGGGCTTTGGTTTAAAATGTGTGATGTAGCGGTTACTACCTGCTTCCCCTGTTATTCAAAGTTGCAGCACAAGTAAGTCCAATAGTGGATTAGGTTTAACAATTATTTTTTAATTAAGAGTAAAATTATCGCTTCCCGTTAATGTCAAATTGTGATACAAAATTCCAAACCAATTCAGACGTATTCTGACCTTGAAAAGTTGCGTTAACCCAAACATGGTCTCCTCCAATGTATTTATAATGTTCAACAGAAACTGAGCTATCACCTTGGTCATAAACGTAATGTTCAATTGTCTTACCTCCGCTATTTTCGGTACTTACAATTGGATTTGTTGTTGTATTATTAAAATTAATCCAATGGTCTAAGGCGCTTTGTGCAGAGCTCCAACCATTACCTCCATTATAGGGAATTACGCTATCAGAAGTTCCATGTAGATGTATTACCGGCATAGGATGACTTGTGTTTCCTATACAATTTAGCATTGCTCCAGATACAGATGCTACCGCAGCGATTAAATCACTTTTATAATTCGCAAGTCCATATGCCATCATACCACCATTTGAATATCCAGCGGCATAAATTCTCTCCATATCTATATTATACTGAGATGAAATCTCATCTATAACGTCTTCAACAAAACCAAAATCATCAGCGTCACTTTTATTGTCTCCTCCAATTGGACAAGCATTCCAGTGAGAAAAGCCATTTAAATAACTTCCTTGGGGATAGATTAAAATAAATGTGTCTGATTCAGCCAATGGGCGCATATCAGCTTCAATTATGTAATCACTTACACTTTGACTAAACCCATGAAAATTCATCACAATAGGAACGGATTTAGTTGTGTCGTATGAATTAGGAATATGAATTAGGTATTCACGTGTCTCCCCCTCAACTTTAATACTTCTTAAGAAGGTTCCTACGGATTGGTCAAGATTTTCTTGTTGATTTATTTTAGAACATCCATTTAGTAGGATTAAGCCTAATGATATTGAAATCAGAAATATCAAACGCATATTAATAATTTAGTGATATGCGAAATTAAAAAAAACTACACTATAAAAGTATAACGGTTTTATCATTTTAAGTTGCTTCCTCTATCATTCAAAGTTGCAGCATAACAAGGTTAATTAGCTGTGCCTACTGATTCAAGACTAAAAAAAGGATTATAGAGTTGTTAACAAATGTCATGCTAACACAAATAGATTTAAAATGGAATAAAATATTATATATTGTGGTTGCCAAGTTTGGTATATTATTTTTAGAATTATGATTTTTTCTCATGCCAAAATTTCTTTTTTGATACTCTTATTTTTTTGCTCATGTCAAAATGAAAAGCCTCGAATTGGAATAACTGGAATTTATATTGAATCGAGCTCTTTTTCACCTGCTAGAGCTACCAAGGACGATTTTAAAATACAATATGGTGAAGATATTTTTTCTAGCTACAGTTTCTTTGATAAATCATACTACGATAAGATAAACTGGTTTCCAACAATGAAAGCACGGGCACTACCAGGGGGTATTTTGACCAGAGACTCTTACGAGTCAATGGTTGATGAAATAATTCAATTGACAAAACAAAGTTTGCCAATAGATGGTTTGTTTTTTGATATCCATGGGGCGATGAACGTTGAGGGAATCGATGATCCTGAGGGGAATTTAATTCAACGATTGAGAGAGGTTATTGGGTCAGAAACTATAATTTCAACCTCGATGGATCTTCACGGAAATGTGTCTAGAAAACTTGCTGAAGAATCCGATTTAATCACATGCTATAGAATGGCTCCACATGAAGATGCCATGGAGTCTAAACAGAGAGCTTTAGATAATTTGATTGACAGAATTACAAATGGTAAAGGAAAACCAAAATTTAAAGCTTGGATTCCAGTGCCAATACTATTACCTGGAGAACAAACAAGTACAAGAGTTGAGCCAGGAAAAAGTTTATATGGTAAAATTGATGAATTAACAAAACAAAATGGGGTTATCGATGCTTCCGTCTGGGTAGGTTATGCTTGGGGTGATGCACCTAGAAATCAAGCAGCTGTGATGGCTTATGGAGATGATAAGGAGCAGGTAGTTGAATCTGCCGAAAAACTAGCATCATATTTTTGGGAAGTTAGAAAAGAATTTGATTTTGTTGCGCCAACCACTTCACTTGATGATGCATTTTTTAGGGCATCTAAATATTTAGAAAAGAAAAAAGACAATAAGCCATTTATAATTTCTGATATGGGTGATAATCCAACTGCTGGTGGTGCAGGTGATGTTACATGGACGCTAAATCAAATTTTAAATTACAAGAATTTTAAAATAAGTAATCATAAACTCATCTATGCTTCAATTCCTGGGCCAGAGTTAATTGAAAAAGCTTTAGAAGGTGGTGTTGGCAGTACGGTTGAAGCCTATGTTGGTGGATTAGTAGACGATCGTTATTCCCCCCCTATTAAAATTAAAGGAACCGTCTATTCAATATTTAAAGGAGATCAAAACGCCGAAATTGAAGTTGTAGTAAAAATTAATAATAACTTTATTATTGTAACTAAAAAACGTAAGCCCTATCATTATTTATCAGATTTTTATAACCTTGATTTAAAACCTGAGTCAACTGATATTCTCATTGTCAAAATTGGTTATTTAGTTCCTGAATTATATGACATAAGAGGGGATTGGGTAATGGCGCTCACACCTGGAGGAGTCGACCAAGATTTAAATAGACTTGAATACAAAAAAATTAAAAGGCCTATGTACCCCTTAGATCCAGAAATGGAAACTCCAGATTTAAGTGCAAGAATTTTAAATTAAGATTTTAATGATAATAACATCACTAAAATAATAGATATGGAAAAGTAGGGTCAAACAGAAGACTCTTGGCATTATTCTCAAAACTTAGGGTCTGAGGATTTAATTTTCACTACCTCTTGGTTAGCAGAAAAAGACGCACCAATTGTTGTGCTTGCGGATAAAGAATAATTGCCTAGGGTTTTTAATTTTACAAACACTCCAACAAAGAACCATACCAACCAAATTAGTCCCAAAATCAGATTCACAGTTAGATGTCTTTGTTTATAAGCTGTTTTCACTTTTCTAATTAGTAGCTATGTTTAATGCTTAGCTAAAAGAAAAAAACCGCTACACGATAACAGTATAACGGTTTTATCATTATAAGTTGCTCCCCCCTGCCTGCGGCAGGCAGGCTCTTGGGCTCCCCGAAACAAGTTCGGGGTAAACTTCTCGCCCAAAAGGTGAGAAAACAAAAAAAGCAACCTAACGGCTGCTTTTCTGCTTTTCTGCTCCCCCTATTATTCAAAGTTGCAGCACAACTTCTTCTATTGGTGACTTAAGAGTCTAATGAAAATGGGATAAGTATAATCTTTGTTATTCGCTACCTGAACGGAATTATATATTGAGATAATTAATCCAATTGAATACAAGGAAACTAAGGCAATTATGAATAAAGACCAAGATTGGGTTATGAGTAACGAGGAAACTCCAAATACGATGTAAAGGAGAATCCAATTAAATTTAAAATTGATAACATCTCTTCCTTGAAATTCAATTATTTCATCTTTTCTCTTAAAAATTACCCAAATAATGGAAGTTGTTATAATTCCAAAAATTGAAGATAGGTGTAATAAAATGTTCCACGAATTTGTTGATTTCGATTTTTGCTTCATAATGTTGTTTTTCAGTTCGTTTAAATTAACGCCAAGAACTTCCCCTATTTGATTTAAGGAGTATGGAGTTGGCTCCACTTCGTTGTTCTCGATCCTTTGAATAGTTCTCAGTGAAAGAGAACTCAGTTCGGCCAAGTCAACTTGAGTATAACCTTGTCTTAGTCTTAATTCTTTAATAATGTTTTTAAATTCCATGAAGCAAAACTAACCTTAAGATTAAGATTATAAAACGACATCTTTACGTCATTCAACAAAAAAACCGTTACACTATAATAGTATAACGGTTTTATCATTATAAGTTGCTCCCCCTCTTGGGCTCGAACCAAGGACCCTCTGATTAACAGTCAGAGGGTCTAACCAACTGAATGACACATAATGTGTTGCTATTAAAGCACTTACAAGTAATTGGAAATAACAGTTTTCAATTAATGCCGAAAAAGTGCCGAGATGAGTTTAACATATCCAATTGTTTGCCAAAAGAATGATGGCAAATACTACATAGATTTTTACCTAAACAAGAAACGCTACAGACTATTTAATGCCAAGAAGATAGGCATTGACTATAAACCAAATAACTATCCTGTAAACAAACGCCAAAAGGCAACAGAACAGTTAGCAAAGATGGTGTACGACCATTTGGTTAAAAACAATTACCAGTTTGAAGAGTCTAAAGAATGCCCAGAGCTACAGGAGTTTGATAGACTAATTTCACTTAAGCTAAATGAACCTTTAGATAAAGCGTATAAGAAGACTTTAGAGGACTTGGCGCATAAGTTAAGAGAGGAGTTAAAACACTCTGGTAACATCCCTATTAAATTTATAGATGGGATAATGCTTAAGTACAACAACAGCACCTCATTTAACACTGTTAGGAGGCATTTAAACGTACTTGTGAATCACTTGTATGAAAATGGGTTTCCAATAGAGAAAAGCAGCTTAAAACCAAGAAAGCAGACAGAGAAGTTACACAAGCCAATACCCAATATAGCGGAAGTGTTACAGCTATTAAAGGAGTACAATTATAACCTGTATTTGTGTTGTTTGTTTACCTATGGATGCCTGTTAAGACCACACAGAGAAGTAAGACTCCTTAAGTGGCAAGACTTTAGTGATGACTTAAGTTACGTAAGTGTAGATGGTAGCAGGGTTAAGTCAAAGCGTAATAGGGTGATGCCAGTTCCTGATTACATTAGAAAAGAACTGGAACTGGGGGATGCCAACAATAACATTTTCTCTAACACCCCTATTGAATTCAATGAGGACTATTTTAAGACACTTTGGAGCAGGTTTAAGAAGAAATGCCCAGAGATAGGAAAGCACACTACAATCTATTCTTTTAGGCACTCTGGAGCAATAGAAATCTTTAAAAGAACAGGGTCTTTACACAAGCTACAAAGAGCTATGGGGCATTCAAGTTTAAATGTATCTCTTACCTATTTAAGAGGACTTGAAATAGCTGAACTTAAAGAAGAGGATATGCCTATGGTTTAGTTACAGCATAAAAAGCTTTTATCAGCTTTTCACTTGTTTCTATCAGCCATTTATAATATTCTTCGTGCCTATTGTTATCATCAGGGTCACAAGGATAAATACACCTAACTCTGGATGCTTTTTTAGTTTAGGCGTTTGATGGTGCGCCGTAATGATTATCTTCTTTGCTACCCTTGAGTATAGTCAAAATAAAAAGATATAAAAGTCCAATTATTGTTAGAGCCCAAAGTAAATTCCAACCACTTTTATTCACATCGTGATATCGTCTTACTGTAAGTGTTAAAGATGGAATAATATTGATAAAGCTAAACAAACCAACTAATAATCCACCATCTTCAAAATCTTCAGGTTGCATTTCTAAATTTGAAATTAAAATATCATTAATAAAAATTGTATCAATACCCACTAATACTAAATTTATTATCACATAAAATAAAGTGTAATACCAAAACTCTTTTAGATTAGCCCTACCATTGATATCATTCCATTTCTTAAAAGCAAGGATAAAATATTTCATCGTATTGTTTTTAGTGGAACTAATTTAGTGAATGGCGGATGAAATTGCAATGGTTTAGAAGTAGCTGAACTAAAAGAAGAAGATATGCCTATGGTTTAGGGGTTTATTAATTCATCAAGGTAAAAGTGAAAATCGAATTATTTGAAAATGCACTAGTTCCCACAAAAACAAAAGCATAATTGTCAGGTAATAAATTAGTTTTAATTCTAAAAGTATTTTTCTCAATCTCTTCCCAGTCAAAATCAAGGTATAATTTTTTCTTAATTTGGAATGAAAAACCACTTGCTAAACTCATAGAACCTGTTTTTATCCACCTTTCTTCTTTTTTAATATTGGTATTAAGTTTAACTAGAGCAAAATCATTGGGAGATTGGGCATCAGAGAAAAATTGTTGAGTAGCGATGGTAGAAATTTTATTTCCAGCTACGTCAACATTTTGATTAATTTTTAAAATTATCTCTTGGTTATTTACTTTTAATATATTTTTAGAAGTTTTTCCTCTTAAATAAGATTTAGTTCCACCTCCTCCTATACCATATGTCAATGCTGCACCTAGAACATCTGTTTTTGATTCAGCAAATTTTTCAGGCACTAGTTTTTTATCGTTTATGTAAAATCCATCATCAAAAGTTTCATCTTTTACAACTTTTGAATTTAAAATTATATCTTTCAAAACAACGGCAATTGAATCAAATTCTTTTTGAGTTATTAAACCCATTTCTAACAACTCTTTAGAATTTTGAAGTTTATTCATTGCTTCTGAATTTATCTGCCCAAAAGCACTAAAAGCGATGAGAAATGAAATTGTAAATAGAATGTTTTTCATAGTATTTTAATTTAATCAAATATAATAAACGTATCTCTAAC
>Ga0213862_10000101_pt1 | contig 33564 bp, 26 predicted proteins | sample PICome_7_FD_160092 | JGI IMG/M metagenome (GOLD analysis project Ga0213862, IMG submission 160092) | Coastal seawater microbial communities near Pivers Island, North Carolina, United States - PICO266 | ecosystem: Environmental > Aquatic > Marine > Coastal | place: USA: North Carolina... | reverse complement strand
ATTAGCCCTCATTTGTTATTGGTGCGATTTTGGTGTATTTTTACATCAAAGCAGTCAATATGAGTCGTCAAAGCATATCATTCACAGAGCCAAACAATGAATGGCTGAATAGTTTAGTTGAGTCTAAGGAATACTCAAGTAAAAGTGAGATTATCAATGATCTGATTAGAAAGGCACGTGAAAGTGCCAAAGAAGTGGAATTCATAAGAATGAAATTGGCATTGGCAGAAAAATCGGGGTTTACGAATGAATCGGCAGCTGAAATTCTAGCCGAAAGTAAACGCCGAATGAATGGCTAATTATAAGCTTAGTAAACTTGCTAAAGAAGATTTAATTAGAATTCATGAATATGGTACACGGAACTTTGGAGCAGCAAGAGCCGAAAAGTACTTTCTTGCCTTCTTCGATAGGTTTGAAGAAATAGCCCAGCGTCCTTATTCTTTCGAAGATGTATCCTATATCGCAAGTGGATATCGAAGGTGTATTTCAGGAGTAGACACTATTTACTTCAGAGTTGAAAATGAATCGGTAGAAATTATGACCATCATAGGAAGACAAGAGTTTAAACCCTAAACGAGGGCTAACAACGCATATAACTCATATCCGGGCGCATCGTCCTTTTGGTTATCTTGAATAAAACCAAAACGACCTCTGCTGATACGAGGTTATATACAAGATTGGCGTGCATGTAAAACAGACAATGAGCAGAATTGACAAAATATGGACTGATTTACAGGAATTGACAACCGATGCTCAAGTTTTAAACTATTGGGAAAACCGTCAGTCTAGAATTTTGGAAAACCTAAAAACTGCCAACTCGGACTTTGATACGATAACGAATGTTATTCATCGGATTGTAAAATCGCTTAACGACAGAGAGAACTATTCTTCTGTTCATTACCTATACAAAGCTGTCTATCTACCACTTGAAAATAAACTAACTCAGTCTGACCAATTAAATGAAGTCAAATACGAACTCGGACGTGGACTTCATCACAACAGAAAATACGACCATTCCAAACGACTCTTTAATGAATTGGCGTCTACGGATTTTGACACAACCCGAATTAACGGATGGTGGAATCAAACAGCCTTTGCGAGTTCTAGAGAAAGAGTTTGGTTCAAAACGGACGTGCTACCTGCAATTGGAAGATTGGCGATTATGGCTGCCTATATTTTGATAGCAATTAAATCAGAAGTGTTTCTAATCTCAACAACAGTCTTCATCGTTCTTTATGAGCTTTATGAGACTTGGTGGTATCAATACAGAGTGTCAAGATATTTAAAGGAATTTGAAGGTTCAGCAGAGGCCTTAGAAATTAAAAAAAGTATCAAGAAAAAGATGATGATTGAACTTGGGATTTCATTCCTATTCTACCCTATTTACTTCTTGAAGCAAGAATGGTTACTTCCATTGGTTTTGATAATTGCAGTTTATTTTCAGGTTTTCCATTTCGGACTGAATTACTATTATTTACCAAAACTAATTGGAGACTTAAATAGAAAAAACACGACACGCCAACAAGGTGTATAGTGCATACCCTGCGGGATACGCACCATACACTGAATTGTCCATCATAAACCCCGGCTATGGAACTCTTGACCGTTCTCCTCTTTTTAGGCATCATCATTTTTGTTTGGTTCTTGCCCATTCTCTCGATCTTGTCTTCAAGGAAAACCTCAGGCAATGAAAAGCTGGCCTGGATTCTAGCTGTTTTGTTCATCTCCTGGTTCGCCTGGATTTTCTATTTGCTTCTCGCACCTCTAAAGAGAAATGAGTAGGGATACATTCGAAATAGCCCAAGGCCTTTCCTCCATACTTTACGCTGCACAACTTCGTATATGAATAGTTAGCCCCTAGAGAGGGAGATTGTCAAGTATTGCGAACAAAATAGAAAATCTCCACAATACAAGCGTTCACGCATCTTTCCCTACTTTTGATACGTAATACCGCAGGCATACGTTTATACTTGCACCCAACGAAAGATTGCTTACATGACTATCATTGCTGGACCCTGTGTGATTGAGAGCCCTGAGCTGTTGCGAGAAGTCGCAGGGGAATTGGCTCGTATTAAAAGAGAACTCAACGTAGAGATTTACTTCAAAGCGAGCTTTGATAAGGCGAATCGTACAAGCTTGAGTAGCTTCCGCGGTCCCGGGATAGAAAAGGGCATTGCCATGCTTGAAGCTGTTCGTGAAGAGTTTGGTTTACCCATTACCACTGACTTTCATACGCCAGAACAGATTGCTGGATACGGTCACCGCGTGGATATGGTACAAATTCCCGCCTTCCTATGCCGTCAGACAGACATGTTGATTGAAGCAGGGAAAACCGGGAAGATTGTAAATATCAAAAAAGCCCAATTCCTGAATGCCGAGAAAATGCAATTCGCTGTAGATAAGGTGAAGTCCACAGGCAATGAGCAGGTTTGGTTGACGGAGCGTGGCACCTTGTTTGGACCGAGTGAATTGGTCGTAGATTTTAGAAATATCCTGAAACTAGCGGCATTAACCGATCATGTGGTCATGGACTGTACACACAGTGCGCAAGAGACGCAGAGTAATGATGGGACCACTGGGGGCAACCGCGCATATGTACCATTCTTCGCCAAAACTGCTAAACTTTGGGGGGCGAATGCCTTCTTCATTGAAACCCATCCAAATCCGGATAAAGGGTTGTCGGACGGACCCAACATGCTTAAGCTCAGTGATCTTGAAGCTTTGATTAAAGACTTGCTATGATACGATTGATCATTTCAGATTGTGATGGTGTGCTCACCGACGGCAAGCTCTATTACGGGGCCGAAGGGGAGGTGCTGAAAGTATTCAATGTGAAAGACGGTACTGCGATTAAAGCGCTCATGTCCAAAGGTGTCAAATTTGGTGTGGTTAGCGGCCGTGGCTCCGCAGCTTTACTGCGACGTGCGGAAGAATTAGGCCTGGATTTCTGTCAAATGAATATTAGCGATAAGGCCGAAGCTGTGGCTGCTTTACGCGAACAATATGGCGTCGCCGTGCATGAAACCCTGTTCGTAGGAGACGATACCAACGACTGCGTGGTGCGTTCAGAGTGTGGCCATTTATACGCAGTGAATGACGCAGCGCAGGCGCTGCTTGAAATTTGCGATGTTCAGCTCAAAACTAAGGGTGGTGCGGGCGTATTTAAAGAAGTATTAAAACGCATACATGGAAATTAATGCACTCATCATACGGTCTATTGAGGCCCAAGCAAATTCGCTTTTAGATTTAGCGCATAGGGATTCAAATGACTATCAAAGGGCAGTTGAGCTCATTCTTGGTATGTCCGGAAAATTGGTCTTTACTGGAATGGGGAAGAGTGGAATTATTGCACGAAAGCTTGCCGCGACATTTTCCAGTACAGGAGTACCGTCGTTTTTCGTTCATCCCGGTGAGGCTTACCATGGCGATTTAGGCATGATCGAAGCAAATGATGTACTATTCGCTTTGTCGAACTCAGGAGAGACGCCTGAACTTCTGAACCTTTTGAAATACAGTCGTAGTAAAAAAGTTATAGGGGTATCTCATTCTAATGACAGCTCGCTCGCGAGTTTTGCGACGGTTCATCTGGAGTGTAAAGTAGATAAAGAAGTCTGTCCTTTAAATTTAGCACCAACTACGAGTACTACTGCAGCGCTGGTTATGGGCGATGCCATTTGTGCAGCATTGATGGAGTTGAAGAAATTCTCGAAAGACGATTTTGCCCAATTCCATCCCGGTGGGGCATTGGGCCGTAGTCTTTTGACCAAAGCGAAAGATGTGATGCTAACTGACGTACCACTCGTGGCGCCGGAGGCGAATTTAAACGAAGTATTGTTGCGTATTTCAGAGGGTCGTTTAGGACTTGTAGGAGTAGGTACTTCAACAGACATCCAAGGCGTTATTACCGATGGAGATATACGCCGTGCAATGGCTACGACTGAAAATCATCATGCGTTGTTCGCACGCGATATGGGTTCTAAAACTCCAATTTTTATTGATGAAAATATGGGGTTAAGCGAGATGGATCGATTGTTCCGTGAAAGGAAAATAGTGACGGTGTTGGTGGGTTCACCGCAACAATTAAAAGGAGTGGTCCAATTCTACGATATCCATGGCTAAAGCAATCTGTATCATTCCCGCTCGCCTAGAATCTACGCGATTTCCGAATAAAATACTTACGGATATTCAAGGCATGCTCATGTTTGAACGTGTATATCACATCGCGCAACGCTCTGGTGTCTTTTTGAATGTCTTTGTTGCTACACCGAATCCTGAAATTCTTGAGTTGTGTGAACAGCGTGGAATAGCTGCTATACCCACTTCCTTTGAGCATCCTTGTGGCAGTGCTCGTGTCTTTGAAGCCGCCAAAACTGTTGAAGGCGATTGGGACGTTGTGGTGAATCTACAAGCAGATCAACCCTTTCTTCCGTTATCCTATCTTAAAACAGTAGTAGAGGCGGTGGACGCGAATCCTGTCGCGACCGTCGCTTATGAAGAATCCGGGGAGAAGGACGAGCATACGGTAAAGGTCATTCGAAATAAGAAGGGCGAAGGAGTCTATTTTAGTAGGTATCCCATCCCGTTTTCGGTTGCTGGGGTTCCAGCGAAAAGTAAGCTCTGCCATTTGGGGCTATATGCCTACAAGAGATCCTTTGCCACTGACTATGAAGGCGATTTTCGTTCAGAATTGGCACTACAGGAATCGCTTGAACAGTTAGATTTTATCCATAATGGCTACAAAATAGATGTAGCGATGGTTCCACACGCTGTTCCGGAAGTCAACACACCCGAGGACTTAATTTTGGCTCAAAGTTTGGGATTATTGTAATCGGTTTACACGCAACCAATCTACCTTTTTCTTACTTTCGCTCGGCCCATTTTATTCGGGTATATACATGACCAACGAGGTTGCTATTCAAAAAATTTTAGCGGTAAATGATGCGCTTTTAGCCATTACTGAAGATGTTAAAATCCTTCGCAATATTGCATGGGATGAGAAGATTCAACAGGAGTTCTTTCGTCACAATGCACAGCGTTTACCTTTTGTAGAATATCCAAAATATGATGCAGCACCAGTGCTGGCACGTATCAAATCCATTCGCAAGCTTATCGCTGAAGTACCACATATTAAGAAGTATGCTGGTCGTATTGCTGATAAACTGGAGAGTAGTGCCCATTTATTAGCTACACGCGGAACATCTGAATTCTTTGAACATTCAAAGGATTTGTATGGGGTTCCAAAAAATGAACTTCAAAACGGGAGTTCAACCATTTATGACCTCGCCGACCATTTTGATCGTTTATTTATTCGGGTCAAGAAGGAGGATTTGGGAGCACTAGATGCACCTAATGTTAGTGCGGAGGTGTTGGCTCAGAAAATGCGTGAAGCGGTTGATGGAATGTTTGGAGAATTTGCTCCTGAGGTAGTTATGGATGCTACGCTCGCATCTAATGCGCTTGCAGGAAGGCGTCGTATCGCTATTCGTCCTACAGCAAAATTCAATGATAAAGATGTAGACCAATTGATCCAACATGAGGCCTACGTCCATGTTGCAACTTCCATTAATGGTTTTCTTCAGCCTACGATGAAAATTCTAGTTGAAGGACATGCGGGAACCACTGCAACGCAGGAGGGATTGGCTGTATTTGCGGAATTCATTACTGGGAATATAGATCTGGACCGACTACGGCGGCTTTCTGATCGTGTTCTTGCCATTCAGCATGCCATTGATGGAGCAGATTTTATAGATGTTTACCGATTCTTTTTAGATCGAACGGACCATCCCGAGCAATCGTACCAGAATGCGAAACGTGTATTCAGAGGTGGTGTGATCAGCGGGGGAGCGCCGTTTACTAAGGATATAGTCTATCTCGAAGGACTTGCTGATGTGCATAATTTCTTGCGTCTGGCAGTTGCTAAAGGAAAGTTTGATTATTTGGATTTACTGTTCGTTGGAAAACTAGATATCGCAGATTTACCGACACTTAAAAAGCTTTCAGAGTTGGGCATCGTAGCACCTCCTAAATTCCTTCCTCCATGGATCACAGATAAACGATTTTTACTTTCCTATCTCAGTTATTCCTCCTTCTTAACTACGTTCGATTCTTCATTATCCTCGCCGTTTTACGAGAAAATATTTGATAAATACGAATAGTATTTTCGTGATTCTACCCAACGGTTTTTAATCACACATAGGTGCCCTGATTTTCAGTTTCCCGCTATTTTATTGGCATTCCGTGATGGGTTCGTTACCTTTGGGACAATGATTTCTCATAAGTTCAATGCCCTTTTCATACATGTCCCCAAAGCTGCAGGCCAAAGTGTCGAGGCATTTTTTCTAGACCTCCACGGTTTGGAGTGGGAGGAACGACTGCCGCTGTTATTGACGCCAAATGAAGCAGATAAAATTGGTCCGCCGCGACTAGCACACTTACATTTAGAAGATTATGTCGGTCAGCATTTTATGTCTCAAGAAGATTTTGATCGGTATTTTAAGTTTGGATTTGTTCGCAATCCATGGTCACGTGCGGTTTCGTTTTATAAGTTTCATGGGCATCATTACCTCATGTCGTTTGAAGAATTTGTTCATTTTAAATTACCCCAACTCATTGAAGAGGAGCGCTGGTTTTATGGACCGCAGCGTGAATTTTTCTTTGTAGACGGGGAAAATAAAGCAGATTTCATCGGCAAATTTGAGCATTTACAGGATGATTTTGCGAAGGTGTGCACCGCGCTCAACCTTCCTGCGAAAAGCCTTCCACATAAAAACAAGAGTGCAGCTAAAGGCGGCGTCCGTTCGCTAAAAAAGTTTGGTAACCGTTTTATTAAACGTCCGGAAACTTGGCCAGCGTTAGTCTTTAAGGCTGGTGATAAAATTAAAGCGAAAAATTACCGTGCCTACTATACGCCAGAATTGATCACTGCAGTTGAGAAGTTGTATAAGGAGGATGTTGCTGCTTTTGAATATTCTTTTGAGGACTAATTCAATCTCTTAGCCGCGCTTTTAACTGTTTTTCAAGCGCCACTTCATCTATACCGTCAAGAGCGAGGAGTACCGGATCTTCTCCTGTACAGTTGATTTGTAGTATTTTCCCGTAAGGCTTGTCTAAAAGGAGGTGGTAGGGCACATCTTGAGCTCCCTTGAATTTTCCTTTAGCGACACTTCCTGTGGAGTATCCGTGCAGCCTTGAGCTGATTTCAGGCAATTCGTTTAGAAGCGCTATCGATTCGATAGTTTCAAATGGAATGACAACACCGTAAGGTCCTTCGATTTCTATCGATTGATCGGTCCAAACCAACGTGTTCTTTTTGTCCGACCAGACCAGCAGACCCACTACAACGACTAAAGTGATTAGCAGCACGGTGAATCCAATCCAAAATTGGTTCTTAGTATTTTTCGACTGCACCAGTGAATACTTACGCGTTCGCCAAAAGAAATAGAGGTAAGCCAAGATGGGGGTTATGCCTAAATGGTAACCGAGCCAATCCTCATTTACAACATAGAGGAGTAGACCTAAGGCGGTAAATCCCGCACCAAAGCGTTGGTGAAATCGCTTAAAATCAACGAGGTATTCCTTCAAAGGAAAGGACTTCTGGTCTTCGCTATTCATGGTATTGTAGCCACTTAAAAGCATAGATGCATTGCCCTCAGTAATGAGGTAGGCCATTCCAAAAAACACTCCTCCCAGTCCCAGTATAACAAAAAGCATGTGCGTGATATAAGTTATGATGATTGCTGACCAAAGTAGGAAATTTGAATCAAGTTTTACCGTATGAAGATATTGAACTATACGCTACTCCTCTTTAGCTTCAGCGCATCTTTGATGGCGCAGGAGCATCATGTTTTAGCACCTGATCCGCATCACCACCGTCACCCGATTAGAATTGCAGTTTTAATGGGGCATGGTGTAGTTCCAGAAGTCGATGGCGGGGTCTTGTTCGTGCCGACTTGGGGATGGGATGTAGATTACCATTTGTCCGATCGTTGGTCTTTGGGCTGGCATAGTGATATCGAATTGGAGAACTACCTCATTTTAAATGACATCGGTGAAGAGGTGTTGCTTAAAACGCCCTTAGTCTCTACGGTAGATGTTTTTTATCGAATCAATCATAACCTCATACTAGGTGCCGGACCTGGCTTGACTGTTGAAAATGGGATATGGAAACCTATTGTAAGAATAGGAATCGAAGGTGAAGTCCCGATGAATGACCGGTGGGAGTGGACACCTACCGTTTATATGGATCAGCGCATGGATGGACGCCAAGTATGGACGCTAGCACTGGGAGTAGCACATTACCTCTAATTAACGCTTCTCTCGTTTCGCTTCGAGTTCAATAAGCGCGTTGCGTAATCTCGCGGCTTCAATAAAATCTAAACTTTTAGAAGCAGATTCCATAGCCTTTCGTGTCGTACGTATTTCGCTTTCAAGATCTTCAGGCGTGTAGTAATTCATGGCTTTCTCCGCCGACTTTTGCTGGTCTCGACTGATTTCGTAATCCATGTTCCTGCTCACGGCACCGGATTTCGCTAGAATTTCTGCCCTGCTGGTTTTCAATGCCGTAGGCTTTAAACCATGGGCCTGATTGAAGGCATCTTGTTTTTTCCTGCGACGTTCGGTCTCGTCCATAGTCGCCCTCATACTATCGGTAATTTTATCTGCATATAATATGGCTCTACCGTTCACATTACGCGCCGCTCGACCTATGGTTTGGACCAGTGAACGTTCACTTCGCAGAAAACCTTCTTTATCTGCATCCAAAATAGCAACTAAACTTACCTCAGGGAAATCTAAACCTTCTCGTAAGAGATTTACTCCTATCAGCACATCGAAAACGCCTAAGCGCAAATCACGCATAATCTCTACGCGCTCCATCGTATCTACATCACTGTGAATGTATCGACACCGTATATCGTATCTAGTAAGGTATTTCGTTAATTCTTCTGCCATTCGCTTTGTCAGCGTGGTAACAAGTGTACGTTCGTCTAGTGCTGTACGCTTACGAATCTCATCCATTAGATCGTCGACTTGATTTTCCGTTGAACGTACTTCTACAATGGGATCTAAAAGTCCTGTGGGACGAATGACTTGTTCGGCGTATACACCGCCGCTCAAACTAAGCTCATAATCTGCGGGTGTTGCACTCACGAAGAGTGCTTGTCCGCGTAATTTTTCGAATTCTTCAAACTTTAAAGGACGGTTATCCATTGCCGCCGGCAGACGAAAGCCGTATTCAACAAGATTTTCTTTTCTCGAGCGGTCACCGCCATACATGGCTCGTACCTGAGGTAAAGTCACGTGACTTTCATCTACAACGAGCAGAAAATCTTCCGGAAAGTAATCCAGTAGACAGAATGGGCGCACCCCAGGTGCTCGTCCGTCAAGGTAACGGGAGTAGTTTTCGATACCCGAACAATAGCCCAATTCTCTAATCATTTCAAGATCAAAGTTGGTTCGTTCTTCGAGTCGTTTTGCCTCCACTCGTCGATCGACTTGGTTGAAGTGATCTACCTGACTCATCAGGTCGTCTTGAATGTGATGAATGGCGTTTTGCAGTTGATCCTTTTCTGTCACGAATAGATTCGCAGGGAAGAGGCGCATCTCGCTCATGTTTTCAATCTTCGAACCGCTTATTGGATCCATATGCTCTATGCTTTCCACCTCATCGCCCCAGAAACTGATTCGAAAAAAAGTTTCTGCATACGCGGGGAATACATCAACAGCATCGCCCTTTACTCGAAAAGAGCCTCGTTTAAATTCAGCAGTAGTCCTTGCATAGAGGGCATTGACAAATTTGTGCAGTAACGCTTGACGCGAAATAACCTCGCCAACTTTAAGGTCAACTACGGAATTATTGAAAGCCTCTGGATTTCCCATCCCATACAGACAAGAAACTGAAGCAACTACGATAACGTCGCGGCGACCAGATAGTAGCGAAGAGGTCGTGCTCAAACGCAGCTTCTCTATCTCGTCATTGATGCTTAAATCCTTCTCGATGTACAGTCCTGAGGACGGTACGTAGGCCTCAGGCTGGTAATAATCATAATAACTTACGAAGTATTCCACGGCATTTTCCGGAAAGAATTCTTTCATCTCCCCATAGAGTTGTGCCGCCAGCGTTTTATTATGGCATAAAATTAATGTTGGGCGTTGCGTCCGCTCAATCACGTTGGCTACCGTAAAGGTTTTACCGGATCCGGTGACACCCAATAACACTTGATCAGCGATTCCGTCGTTCAAGCCTTCCACAAGTTCAGTAATGGCCTGCGGTTGATCCCCCATGGGCTCAAAAGGGGCTTTCAGCTTAAACTCCATCCTCGATTATTTCAACAAGCTGTTGAATAATTTACGTAGAACGGTTAGTTCTTCTACTCGGGCTTTATGCGCTTCAATTTTACCTAAAGCAGCATCGAGTAGGGGATTGCCTTTGGCTCCAGAAAAGAATGCAATATTATTCTCGAGTTGGTGCAATTCTTTTTTGGCTTTATCCATTTCCTCACGGATCCAGCTGCGTTGTCGGTGTAAGCCGTCTTGGTCGTCTGCCTCAACTAGTGCTTTAACCTTAGCTTCGAACATCGTGCGCTCAAGAACAGAAGGTTCTAATCCTAAAGCACTCACTTTCTCCGAAAGTAGGGCCTCGAAATCTTCATCAATCTTTTTATTACGGCCAGTCAGTACACCAAGAGCAGAGAATTGCTCGCTTGCTGCGATGGCCTCTTCAATAGTTCCTATTTCTGCCTTCTTTAAATCTGCCAGCGCTTTTTGTTTAGCGTCGACTACAGCGTTGTCCTGCGCGGCCTTTGCTTTGCGTTCCCCTTTAAGGCGATCGAAGAAGTGATTGCACGCAGCTCTAAAGGCTTCCCATAATTTATCCCCTTCTTTTTTCGGGACGTAACCCGTGTTTTTCCAGTCGGCTTGGGCTTTTTTGAGTTGTTGTGAAGCACCTACAATATCATCGGAGTCTTTCAAGCTTTCAGCCAGAGCAATCAAGGCTTTTTTCTTTTCTAGACTCTCGCGTTGACGTATTTTTTCTTCCTTGTAGAATTCGTTTTTGGTATGATTGAAGTTGCGTTGTGCTGCTTTGTAAGCCTCCCAAACGCTATTGTTGTCTTCACTCTTTACAAAACCTATGGCTTTAAATTCTGCACGTAATGCTTCAAGTGCCTTACTGGCTTTTTGCCATCCGCTGTGTTTTGTAGGAAGTTCTGCGGTCAATGCTTCAATTTTCTCCACGACCACTTTTTTAGCAGCAATCTTCGATGCATTGATCTCTAGAAGGTTCTCATTGTACTGGTCACGAAGCTCGTGTACTTTTGCGGTTGCAGCTTTTAATCTGTCCCACAAAGCGTCTTTATGTTCCCTAGGAACTGGACCAATTCTTTTCCATCTACTGTGCGTCTGTTGCAACGTTCGGAATAGTCCAGTACTTGCACCTTCCTGTATTTTATCCTCTAATGCTTGGCACAAGGCAACTTTTTCGTCGTAATTATTTTGGTAGTCTTTTTCAATAAGATCGTACGCCAAACGTAAAAAGTTGAAGAAGTTGTCTACGTGGTGGTTGTAGTTTGCCCAAACTGTGCGCGCATCGGCTTTCGGTACTAGACCCGTTTGATTCCAGCGCTCGCGCAACCCTTTGAATGTTTCGTATTTATCTTTTGCTGAACCCTCAGCCATCGGTAAGGCTTTTACCTCTTCGATAATGGCCATTTTTACAGCTAGATTGTTACTTAACTCGGCTTCCAATTGCGCATAATGTGAACGCAATCTATCGCGGTATCCTCCGTAAAGAATGCCTAATGTTTTGCGCTGCGGTTGATCAAACTCAAAGTCTATGATGTTGCCGCCTTCCTCTAGGTAGGTCGCCCTTGCAGCATCTCTTTCTGCATTTAACTCTTGTAAGATTCGCGATCTACCACTTTCTACAATGCCTTTAATGCGCTGTGGTTCGAATTCTTTGATGTGCTTTTCGATGCTTTCCAAAGCAGCTTCGATGCTCAATGCATCAAAATCTGGAATGGCCAATTTTTTATCTTTTGGCGCTTCGTGATCTTCCTCTGCCTCGACCGCTTTAACTTCCTCGTTTTCTTCCTCCGAAGCCTCGGAAAGAGTTGCCTCAGTAGGTTCAATTTTAGTCTCAGCAACAGCTTCCGTATTCGTTTCCGGTTTTGGCGTCTCGTTCAGTTCTGGACTGGTCTGCTGTTCTTGATCTTCTTGCATCATCGTCTACAAATTTTTGTAGTAAGCGGCACGGAACAATTCCCATGCTTTTCTCGCTTGCTCAGTTAACATTATTCTTCCATCTACAGTTCGGGCGCCTGCATCATTTGCAGCCTTCAGAAGTGGCGTTGGAAGCGGATGGTAAATTAGGTCAAATATCGCGAATTCCGGGCTTAAAACCCCATTTGGTAGGGGTAAATGCTCTTCCATGTATTTCGGTCCACCTAATGGTGTACAGTTGATCCACAGTTTGTGCGATTTGAAATCTTCAGGGGACAAAGTGCTGTAGTTTAAGGGGCCGGGCTTCCTAGTGAGCATCTTTGACGATATACCGCGTTGATTAAGCACGTAGTGTACGGCCTTCGCAGCACCGCCCGTACCGAAAATAAGTGCGCTGGCAGCATTTGATTCTAATTGGTCAAGGGCTTTTTCAATACCTGCACAGTCTGTATTATATCCAACCAAAGCACCCGATTCGAGGACAATAGTATTGACTGCCCCTACGGCTTCGGCGGTTGGGTCTAAACGATCGAGCAACGGCAAAACCGCTTCTTTCAGCGGTATAGTCACATTGCATCCCGTTAATTTATGCGTTGTAAAAAGGTGTTTGAGTCCCGCTCTTGTAATGGACTGCATCGGAAACAGGTCATAGGAACCCTCGAGTTTCGACGCTTCCATGAATCCTTGATGAAGACCAGGACTTAGGCTATGGTCAATAGGGTGTCCTATGAGCCCGAGTTTCATCATTTATTGAGCGGGTTTTGATTTTGTCGTACCGGCCCATTCTAAACCGAACACCACCGCTGCACCCGTTAACCCAAGGGCTAATGCCATAAGCCACAGATCGTCTGGTGCTAAATTTTGAGTAACGATAGGAACGATTTCTTCTTCAGGGGTTCCTGGGTGCTTTGTGAAGGTTGCTGTGACTTCTTTCCAAGGCCATATTTTATTCAATGAACCCAGTAAAAAACCGCTGAGAAGGGCCACTGTCATGTCATGGTATTTTGCGAAAACCCATTTTAATAGTTTGGTAAAGGAGAGTAATCCTCCAATCGCACCTATACCAACAGCGGCAATGATTCCGAGTTCTCGATCAGCAATGGCCTCTAAAACCGTTGCATATGCGCCAAGCAATAGCAATATAAAACTACCGCTGATGCCCGGCAAAATCATTGCACATATTGCCAAAGCACCACATAAAATGAGGTATGCATAAGAATTTGAACCGGCGGAAGCAGGCAAAGTCGTGATCCAAAACGCAATAACAGCACCAACAATAAAACTTAGCACGGTAAACCACTGCCATCGACTTACTTGCTTTCCAACTATAAAAATACTCGCGAAAACCAAGCCGAAGAAAAAGCTCCAGAGATGGATGGGGTGCGTCTCAAGCGTATGTGAGAGGAGTGCTGCTAAGCTCAGGACGCTGGTGAAAATACCGGCAAATAGTATTGTTAAAAAAGTACCGTTGATATGGGACCAGAGTGCTCTGAATTGGCCTTTAAGTAACAATTGAACAGCACGAACATCGAACTGACTCAAGGCGTGAATGAGCGTTTCGTAAATATTCGTAATGAATGCAATGGTACCGCCGCTTACTCCGGGAACAACATCTGCTGCACCCATGGCCATGCCTTTTAAAAATAAAAAGCTGTATTTCTTAATCATGATCCTCCCTTTGAATGGACGCTAAAATAGCACCTACAGCAGGGATTTTTGGTAATTCTGGGAAGTATTCGGCAAAAAGTAAGAGTGTTTTTGGTTCTTGACGCAAGGTTTCTTCCAGTACCGTTTGCGCTGCTGCCAATTCGTCGATGGCAATGAGGTATCCTGAAAGCACCAAACGCAATTGCAAGGCCGTTGGGAACTTCGCAATACCGTCGTAAAGAATGCGAATGGCTTCATCAAGATCGTCCAGCTCTATCAAACATTCCACATAGTCCAGTACATCTTCTTCGCCGTACGCTTCTTCCAGCCAAACTCGCTGAAAATCTACTAACGCCTCTTTGTAGAGTTCTAGTTCCATCAGTACGCCAGCACGCTCGAGATAGATATCATCGATATCGTCTTCAAGCTCGATGGCCGTGTTGAACTGTCGCAAGGCCTCCTTCGGGGCATCTAATTCCAGTTCTAGTAGACCAATTCTAAAATGGATGTACCCAGAGGGTACTTCTTCACTTATGCTTTGTCTGTAGGCCGTTAAGGCATCGTAAAGTCGTTCATTACGCTCGTGAATTCTTCCTTGCTCGAAATAGGCTGGGTGGTAATTTTCATCTGCTAACGTCGCCCATTCAAAAGCCTGTAATGCCTTTTTCTCTTGATTTTTTCGTAAATGGAAAGCCCCGATTTGATACCACAATAGAGGATTGTAGGGCTCAAGAGTGGTAAACGAATGAAACAGTTCTAGTGCTCTGTCGTATTCGTTCGTGAAATCTAGACACATCGCCAATTGATACAAAGCGCTTTCTTCCAACGGTTCATCGTCCATCTCGCACCATTTCAAGAGCGCTTCAATAGCACGCGGATAGTCGCCTTGACTCAGGTGCGCATCAATAATGAGCTGAAGAACATCAACTGGATCTTCTGCATCTTTGAACGCTTTATCTAAGATTTTGAGACCTGCGTCGCTCTGGCCTTGATGCAGTAAAATGGTCGCACGAGCGATAAGCAATTCTACCGAACGCATGTTTAACCCTTCGAGGTGATTGAGTTTTGCTTGGGCTTTTGTGTATTCTTTTGTTGCAATATCAAGCTGTACCTCCTTGACTTTAAAGACAAACGCAAGGGGATGGATATCTTGAGCGAGCGCTAAAGCATTGCGCATTTGCCTGTAGCTACCCGTTTCTAGGTAATACTCAAGAATGAGCTCTAAGTCTTCTACATCATAGTACGGCTGACGACCTTCACTTAAGGCCTGCTCAAACTGAACTACTAATGTGTAGGTGTCCTGGTCTTCGAATCGCATAGTAGAAATTTAAGCACAATTCAACGGGTTCACTAGGTGCGGGTCGTGAATTCGTTGGAAGCTATCAACACTGTTATTAACAATGCCCATTTTGACTACTTCAGTCATTGGGCACCCCATTTACCTACCTTATCTTCGCTAAAATCTAACCAATCAAGATGACCTTAATTAAATCCATCTCAGGAATTCGTGGCACCATCGGCGGTACTGCCGGTGCTAACCTAACACCTTTTGATGCTGTAAAGTTTGCAGCCGGTTACGGAGCTTGGCTCAAAGAACGTCATACGCACTGCACTGTGGTGATCGGGAGAGACGCACGTCCCTCCGGACAGATGATAGAGAACCTAGTAATTAGCACCCTTCAAGGCTTGGGCATACATGTGATCAATGCGGGATTGAGTACTACACCGACCGTAGAGATGCTCGTGCCCCGGTACAACGCGTCCGGTGGTATTATTCTCACGGCCTCGCACAACCCCAAAGAATGGAATGCACTGAAGCTATTGAATGAGAAGGGCGAATTTGTCTCCGGTGAAGACGGCGCTGCCATTTTACGATTGGCAGAAGATGCTGATTTAGCTTTTGCTGAAGTCGATGATCTAGGTCAGGTCACCTTATGCGAGGACGGAATGGAGTGGCATATAGAACAAGTTTTAGCACTCCCGTCTGTAGATGCAGCAGCAGTGCGTGCTGGAGGATTTCATGTTGCTATCGATGCGGTCCACAGTTCGGGTTCAGTCGCAATCCCATTGTTGTTAGATGCACTGGGCGTAACCTATGAAAATCTATATCCTGAACCTACGGGCCAATTCCCGCATAACCCAGAGCCACTAGAAAAACACCTTTCGGCCATTATAGATACGGTAAAATCCGGTTCGTTTTCAATGGGTATTGTCGTTGATCCTGATGTAGACCGTTTGGCGTTTATTGATGAAAAAGGTGCGATGTTCGGAGAAGAATACACGCTCGTGCTTGTTGCAGATTATTTATTGAGTTTACAAACGGGTGCTGTGGTAAGTAACATGAGTTCTTCGAAAGCGCTGCGAGATCTCGCAGAATCGAAAGGAGGAAGCTATACTGCCTCTGCGGTCGGTGAAGTAAATGTGGTAAATGAAATGAAGCGCACGAATGCGGTGCTCGGAGGGGAAGGCAACGGTGGAATTATTCTACCTGCTCTTCATTACGGTAGAGATGCACTTGTGGGAATCGCATTGGCTTTAACGCATTTAGCGAAATCCGGAAAGACCATGAGTGAATTACGTGCTGGGTATCCGCAATATTTTATGGCGAAACAGAAAATTGAGCTGGTACCCGGGCTTGATGTTGATGGCATATTAGCGACCATAGCTGAGCGTTATTCGGATGAGGAAATAAGTGTTATTGATGGCGTAAAAATCACTTGGTCAGACCGTTGGGTCCATTTGCGTAAATCGAACACTGAGCCCATAGTGCGCATCTATACCGAGGCACCATCTGTCGACGAAGCGACCCAATTGGGACAAAAATTCATGGATATCATCGCGTCTCTCGCGTAAGACTTCCATCAATACCTTCTAACTCCTATCTTTGGGCAAACCTAATTGCACAGAGATGGGAGTTATTTTTTTGGACAATGCTGCTACTACACCTTTAGAACCTCGAGTTAAGGAGGAAATGATTCGAATGATGGATAATTTCGGTAATCCATCGAGTACCCATCTTAGTGGTCGTGGTGCGAAGGTGGAAGTTGAGGTGGTTCGGAAACGAATCGCACAAGCCATAGGAGCAGAGCCCGGAGAAATTTTCTTCACCTCCGGCGGAACAGAGGCTGATAACATGGCGCTGTTTTGTAGCGTTCGGGATTTAGGTGTAGAACGCATTATTACGACGCATATAGAGCATCACGCCGTCGGTCATCCTGTAGAATTTATGGTAGAGCGCGGTGAGGTAAGCGCAGCGTATTTAGCTGTTGATGCTCATGGTGATATCGATCTCGAAGAATTGGAAGCCTTACTCCAAAACGGACCAAAAACGTTGGTGAGTTTGATGTTCGCAAACAACGAAATAGGAAATTTGAATCCCGTTGCTGAAATAAGTGCATTGTGCAAAAAGTACGGCGCTTTGTTTCATTCGGATACGGTTCAAGCCATGGGGCACTTGCCAATCAATGTAAAAGAGGTCGCCTACGATTTTCTTACGTGCTCGGCCCATAAAATACATGGGCCTAAAGGCATTGGATTCGCGTATGTGCGAAGTGGATTAAGAATAAAACCGCTTATACAGGGAGGTGCGCAAGAGCGCAACCTTCGCGCGGGTACTGAAAATACGATAGGCATTTGTGCGTTAGGTAAAGCCTTCGCTATTGCAACGGCAGAAATGGCTGAAGATCAGAAGCATGTCGAGGCACTCAAGCAGTACGTGATTGATGGTGTTAAAGCGATTGTTCCTGGAGTGAAGTTTTTTGGGCGCAGCGCGGAATTGGACCGCAGTTTATATACGGTCTTGAGCATCGCAATTCCGAACACGGGAAATGAAATGCTAACTTTTGCTATGGATATGAAGGGCATTAATGTGAGTGGCGGTTCTGCATGTACTTCAGGCTCCAACCAAGGGAGTCACGTGATTAGAGCTTTGGGTGAATGGACCACCGCATACCAGCCCGTTCGTGTGTCATTTAGTAAATTCAATACAAAGGATTGCGTCGAAGGATTTTTAAATGCGTTGAAAGAACTCTACGCTGAAATGCCTGCAAACGCTTAACGAATCAGCGTAACCGTTCCTGTACGAACCTCATCACCTCCGGTGAACCGGTAGGTATATACATCTTGAGGTACAGGCTTACCATTAAATGTTCCGTCCCAAAAATCATTGAATGGATTTTCACTCCGAAAGACCTCATTTCCCCAACTATCGTAAATTCTAAACGTGGGGTCTTCTAAACAGCTGTTCCCGAAAATCTTGAATTCTTCATTGTCTTTATCTCCGTTTGGCGTGAAAGCCGTGGGAATATAGACGCGTCCCTCAATGCGCACAATAGTTGCCAAAAAATCGAATTCATATGCTCGATTACACAAGGTATCGATAATGGTCAGAGTGACGTCTTCGAGGCCCGATTCTGGGTAGCGGAAGGTAGGTATCATTCCCGTATCGGGTGTTCCGCTGAAGTCCCACTCGAAGATCATGGTGCTGTCGACGTTTTGGTAGATGACATCAACGCCTCCGTAGCGGCAGCTATCGGTGTATAGATTTACGGTGGGAATATTTGCGTCGTCATCAAAGACAATGGTGAAGAATTGGTCGTAGCCTACATCACAGAAGCTGTCTTTCGCGGTCACTGTGGCTGTGTAGGTCGCAAAAGCAGGGTAGGTGTGGTTCACAACGGTATTGGTCGTTGTCAGCGTTGTACCGTCGCCGAAATCCCATTCGTAATAATCGGCATCCACTAACTGGTCCGTCCAGGTTACTTCGCGGAATAAATCACAGCTGGCATAATCTTCCGTCCAATCACAGATGGGAAACGCTGCGGTATCGTGAACGATCTGCACATAGGCAGTGTCATAACTGTCGCAAATGGTATCAATAGCCACGAGCATCACATTGTAGGTACCTAAGTTTGGGAAGGTTACGATGGGTTCCAATAGGTTGGAAGTGTCGCCCTGACCAAAGTCCCAATAGTACGCATTGGCGTTTTTGCTGTTATTCGCCAATCGGAGTGTTAATTCATAACAGCTCGTGTCGGGAAGGAAGTTTAAATCCACAGAAGCATCTGCTTCTATGGCCGTTTCGAAGTCCAATTTAATTACACCCAGGTTACAATTGCTGCTGTTGTTGGTTTCAGAGAATGCGCCCGGTGTGGTTGGAAGATCGTCATTACCACCACATCCTGCACAGACGGCTTGGTAAATTCTACCGCGGTCGTCAAATCTTGATGTTCCTCCATCGACGTGTTCCGAGCTCGTTGGGCCGCCGAAATAGCTCCCGTAAGAGAACGAACCGAAGTTTTTGCTCAGTACCATGAAATAAAAATCGGAGCCGTTGGTACTGGATTGCAATGCATCGGAAGATACCGGCAGTTGTTCTACAGTAGTATTGAAATAGCCGCTGTTTGTAACACCACCCCAACCAGAGAGTAGGATATTTAAACAATCGTCAACATTGAAAGCGGTTGGTACTATATTTTGAACTCCCTGCGGTGAGCCGAAAGCGGTTGATGCGGAGCTTGAGGTAAGGTCATTGCTTAGTTTATGAATGAATTGCTTCCTGTATTGTGGAGTGCCCCATGAACCTGTGGAAATAGGGTAGGCGCCCTGTGTTTGACCAAAAGCGTAAACGTTTCCGAGTTTATCCACATCGAGAATGAAGCTTTGATCATAAGCGCTTGTCCCTAGATAGGTGGATTGTTGTAGGGCTCCTGTTGATGCGTCAAATTTAGCCACGTAACCGTCGTGATTACCGCCGTATGTGCTTTTATATCCCCCTGTCGTACTGGGCAGGTTATTCCCGTCTGTACCTCCTGTTACAAACACGGCACCGTTGTGAAACTTTAAACTGTACCCGGCATCGTCGCTGGTACTTCCGTAATAGTTACTCCATAAGAGCGAGGTACCCGCGGGATTGAGTTTAAATACAACGGCATCTTGACCACCGGCTTTCGAACATCGACTGCAATTGGTCGAAGGGAAGTTAGTACTGTTGGTAGATGCGGTGACATAAATATTATTGGAACCGTCAACAACAACTTCGCCACGCGCCGCATCACCGTAATTTTTGATGATGTTAGTGTTGAGTCCATCGTTACCTGTGCCGCCGATGTAGGTGGAACTGAGCAGCGCAGTACCGGTAGTATTGAATCGGGTGATAAACAGGTCGGCTTTTTTAAACTCGTAGCCGTTGATACTGACAGAGTTACCACCTGCGTTTGTCGATTGAATGGGATTTTGAGTTGGAAAATTACTGCTCCCAGTGGTTCCCATCACAATTAAATGGCCGCTGCTATTTACAACCAAACTGTGCGGATGATCTGGCGCTGTACCGCCAAGATAGGTAGCGTAAAGCATGGTATTTCCTTGCGGCTCAAATACGGTAATGGTCACATCAGGATTGAAGCCTAAATTAATTCCGGGAGGATCGTTATAGGTGGTTTGGAAAGCGCCTGTTGATGCCACATAGCCCGTAGCGAAGGCCACGCCAGCACCGTATAATCTACCCTGATCATCATAGGTTGCGCTGAAGCCCCAGTTGTCTGTTAAAGATCCGCTAAATGAAGTGAAAATGAGTTGTGGATCTAAGACGAGTGAGTCCAAGGTATGTGCGATAGCTTCCGTTTTAAAACGAAGGATATTGTGTTCTTTTTCGTACCATATTCCAAAGTCAATGCGTTCGCCGTCTTTCCAACCCCAACCTACAGGTGCGCTCTCTAGAAAGGTGCCTATTGAGGTATGAATGATTAATGCGCCTTCTGGACTGATTTCCGTTTTGGTAGCGCCTTCATAGGTCCATTGTATACGGTCTATGGTCGATGGATCTGCCAGATGCCATTGGTATTTCACATGATTTCCAGACTGACCGAACGCTAGGGTAGTGTTAGGATAAAGTTCGCTATACGTTAAGCGGCGTGTGGGCTTCACTCCGCCACGCCAAAGCGTTGAATCTTCACCCAAAAAATAATTGTGATAAAATGAAGTAGGGTGGTGTCCTTGCGCTTCAGTGGGTGTTGCATTTAGAAATTTGAGACGCACGGCATGGCCCTTGAAAACATTCCCTTCGTGACTGAGTCCTGCTTCGTGCATATCGTGACCGTGGAGGTCTTCCAACTGGCGTGCATCGCGGAGGACAATTTGCACCGCATCTTTTTCAAAAAATAAGCCGCCGTATTTCAATGGCATCTTGTGCGAAAAGTCGCCCGACCACTGTCCTTCATTGGGCACAAAAAGCGCCTCCTGTCCCGATAAAGCGGGAATGAGTGAGAACACCAGGAGTAAGGAAAGCAAACTTTTGCGCATAGAATAAAGATACATCAAAAAGGATGCCTTAATCTAAACGTTTGACAAGTGCCATTAGTTTATTCTTACCTTGTTTAACGGCGAATACTTTGTTTTCTCGTCCTTCTTTCCAGCCCATTTTTTTTCTGATGACTTCAGGATGTTCTGGGTAGCCGATGCGCTCGATGGCGCCCCCCTCTGAAGGCAGCTTTAGTTTATACGGTTTTGCAACTTCAATGACTTTATAGCACCTGTAGAAGGGAGAGGTGTGGGGTAGTTTGTCCGTGGTATACAGGTTGCCTACGGTCCATTTCTTCCACTGTTGCTCAGCAGCAACCCTTTCATGCAAGTTGCTTTTGGCCAATGACGGGCCGGGCTGAATTAAGAATTGGTCCAATTCATTTACGAAGGACACCGCCGCTAAAGCTTCTTGCGAATTGCTTTGTTCCACTGAGTCGTTTTCTTGGAGCACAATGGCTTTAATTAGGGGCTCGCCAACGTATCCCGCGCGCTGAATGGCCAGCACCTCTTTACATTCACCTTGGTACTCTACCACATGAATTTCACTTAAGTATTCCAACTCTTGCAATGCATTCAAGTCCACCATAGGACTGTGCTTTGTCAAGAGGGTATGGCTGAGTTTGAATAGTTCGTGTTGCAATAAGACCACATTAGGACTGGCATCTTGAAGTGCCACTGACTTTCCAGTTCCACTCCTGCGATCCGGATCGAGGTATATGGTGATTTGTGATGAAGCGACGTCTTTTTCATCAAGCCAACGCTTGAATTCTGGGAGTACGGCTGTTGCCGTGCCGGAGGCATGTGCGGTGTTTTTTAAATTGAATTTTAAAAGCCGAGACAAGCCGGGGTCCAATTCATTTGCGAAATGTCCTAAACAAGCTTTGCGCAGTGTGAACGCCCAAGAATCGATTCCCATACCCGCACACAAATCTGCGGTATACGCCGAGGAAATGAGTGATGCCTTGTAGAGCGCCGTGCGTTCTGAGCTGCTTTGCTCCGTTGCTTGCCCAGATGGGAATAGCCAAGTTGTGAGGCGAAGGGTGGGGAATTTATGGGCGTACCTGCGCTGTACCTCTAATTGAGTTATCCAACTGGCATAGGGACGTTGAAGGCCAAATTTTAATCGAAGGTCCGCTACCGCCGAATCTTCATGAGCTGCCAACCAGGCCATTGCCTCTGGATCATTGAAATCCTCTGGATGTACTTGCTGTTTGGGGTGTGCCATACGTTTAAGTTCCGGAAGATTCCCAACCTTCTTTGATCGTATTGATGACAATTCTTAAAATACTGTAGGCAGGAACAGCAAATACCATCCCGCCCACACCAAGCAAGGTGCCGGCTATTGAAATTACGAGGAAAATTTCAAGGGGATGCGCACCAACGCTGTTCGAGAAAATGAGGGGTTGGAAAACGATGTTGTCGAGTAATTGGACCACGGCAAAAAGTCCGATGAGAAGGTACAAACTCTTCAATAAATCTACGGTAGTTGCAGGATCAGCAATGCCGGCAGTGTATAATTGTCCCATCCCCAAAAGGATCCCAAGACTCGCGCCGATAAGGGGACCAACGTAGGGAACGAGATTAAAAACAGCGGCAGTAAGCGCAAGGACAACAGCACCTTGTACGCCAATCAAGCTCATGCCTAAGGAGAGCAGTAAGAAAATGAGTGTGATTTGAATGAGGATTCCAAAACTGTACCGCGTAACTACACGTTTGATGCCCGGGACCATTTCATCGATTTTTGCATGGTGTTTTTTGGGCGTGATGTAGTCAATGAAGCGGTGTGCTAATTCTTGCTCGCGAATCAAGAAAAATGAAATGAATGTGATTGAGAAAACACCGATGATTACATTTCCCATACTTCCGATCAGGCCGCTAAGTGCTTCACTGATGGCATCGACCGAGGCAAACTCTTGTAAGCTTCTGTTGATTTGTTCCAATTCGGCTTGGGAATTGATACCGAAACTTGCGAGAACGGCGTCTAATTGGTTCCATTCCTCTTCCAAACTTGCAATTAAACGATCGTATTCAATCGTGCTTAGAAAGGAGAATTCCTTAATGAGTAGCGGGAAAAACCAGGTGACAATACCGCTTAGCACCGCCCCGATGGCCAACAGCGTAATGGCAGCGTTTCCGGTTGGACCGAGGTATTTTCCTAAAGGCGTTTTGAATTGAAGTGTTTTGAAGAGGGGCCTACCTAAAACACTGATGTATAATGATATACCCGCGTACACAACGACGCCTTTGATGGTCCATAACGCATATCCTAAAGCGGATAAAGCCAACAACTGTAAGCAGGCTTTGGTAAAAGGTTGTAATTCGAAATTTTTCATGGCTGCTGGTTTCTTACGGTTGCCCAATGTAATAAGTTTGCGCCCATTTTTAACGCATCTTCACGTTTCTCCTTTGCATCTCCGTGCACTTCTGCATCTTCCCATCCATCGCCTAAATCTGTTTCAATGGTCAGCAGTGCGACAAGTTCTCCTTGCATGAAATAGCCTAGCGCCTCAGGCGTACCATTATCGTGTTCGTGAATCTTAGGCAGTCCATCTGGAAAAGGGAAGAGCGTACTGAAAATGGGGTGGTTGTGCGAAACGGGAGCCACGGTTGCCTCAGGAAAGGCTTGTTGGAGCGCCTCTTTGGCATAGGTTGACATGCCGTAATTATCATCGAAGTGTATGAAGCCGCCGTTTTTTGTAAACCGTCTAAGTTGTTCTGCTTGCGCTTCGGAGATTACGATGCGTCCGTGGCCGGTGGCGTGAAGAAACGAAACACCACTCTCCAATACCGCTTCAGCAGTTACCGGATCTGGGGCAACAAAAGATTTTGCTTCAGTGGCTGCATTGTAAAATTCACTGAGGTTTTTTAAAGCAGTCGGATTTGCATACCAATCCCCACCGCCGTCGTATTTATACACCGCTAGTATTTGCCCCTCGCAAATAGTGGCACTTCCAATAAACAGCAGTAATAGATTTCGGTGCAATACATTCATACGTGTTCAAAAATAGTGAAAGTTAGCAGTGGTTCGATGAAGGTTGTGGCATACTCATTGTTCAAACATTCTTACTTGAGTTTTGTTACTTTTGATATGATGAAAAACCGACTCCTACTTCTATTCACTGTCTTGCTTAGTTTCTTATTTCAAGATGCTGATGCACAGTGCGTTAAGAGTACGCCGTATACGCAAAACTTCGATGGTTCGAATTGGGTAGCGCAAAGTACATGGACCAACTCCGGTTCTATACCAACGTGCTGGACGAGATTATTGTCTACCGGTAATTACTTGTGGATGGCTGGACCCCCGGCGTTGGGAACTTTAAATTCCGGTCCTAGTGGCGATCATACTTCAGGGACAGGCGGTTATGCTGTAGCGGAGGGTTGGAGTACTTCTGGTTCCTTTAGAACAGTTACTCATTTAATTACCCCTCCAATAGATTTAAGCAACGATACAGTACCTCGATTGCAATTTTATTACCACATGTACGGCGCAGACATTGATTTGCTCGATGTTCGTGTGAGGAAATTAGGAACAACGGCATGGACTCAGCTACACACTGTAAATTCAACTACCGCCTCTAGTCAATTTACTTCCCAGAACTCGGCATGGCGAAAGCATGTAGAATCACTGTCACAATGGGCGGGAGACACTATACAAATCAGATTCTCAGCAAAACGCAATACTTCATTCAGTTGGTGGACGCAAAGTAGGGTCGCTTTAGATGATATTACAGTTGAGGAGACGCCTAGTTGTGATCAGCCAGTGAACGTTACTACATCTACTGTTTTATCGTCATCGGCAGTTTTGAATTGGACTACCTTGAATACCAACCAGCTGGGGTATCAAATTCAATATGCGCAGGGCAACGGCGGTGCTAGTGGAGGAACTATCGTAAACTCCTCAACAAAGCCCGCGACGCTTACTGGACTTTCACCGAATACCACGTATTCTGTACGTGTACGTGATATATGCTCGGCTGGGGACACCTCCATTTGGTCGCCCTACACCACATTTATTACACAATGTTCATTTGCTACAGCGCCGTTTTTTGAAAATTTTGAGGGGAACAGCTGGGATCCTTCATCCAGTTGGAATGTTCAAGGAGATTTAGACCAATGCTGGCTTGATCAAGGCTCGGCTACCCAGTTTTGGACGCCGGGGCCTCCTGCATTCAACTGGACGCAGACTGGGCCGTCAGGGGATCACACAACGGGATCTGGGCAATACATGATGAATCAGGTGACGACCACTTTTGTGAGTGGAACGAACCCACGATTGATTTCTCCTTGGATTGATTTAGATACCCTCACATCGCCTGAGTTAAGCTTCTACTATCATGGTTTCGGCACGGGCATGGGGGATTTTGATGTTTACGTGCAAAAAATTGGTGGTACATGGACTGCACTTTGGGATACTACTGGGGCTACCCACGGCTCTCAAAATGCTGCCTGGACGGAAAAAATTCTATCCTTAGGTACTTCCTATGCAGGAGATACGGTTAGAATTCGATTTGATTACACCAACTCACAAAACTCTTTTTATACGCAGTTTGCAATCGATGATGTAAAAATCGATGAGGAACCCAGTTGTCCTAAGCCTGACAATACTGCAGTAACTGCTGTAGGTGTAATGGCCGCACAACTGGATTGGACTTCTGGTGGTGCATCCAACTATCAATTGCGGTACCGTGAGGTAGGAACAACTGCTTGGACCTGGACTACGGCAACTACTTCGGCCAAAGGAATTGGGATGCTCAGTGCGCAAACGGCTTATGAATGGCAGGTTCGAGATTCTTGCGGCACTGGTGATGTTAGCGCTTGGCGTGATGGCCCTAGATTTAAAACAAACTGTACTTTTTATACGGCACCGTTTCTTGAGCAATTCTCGAGCACAGCTACTTGGGTTGGTCCCGGTTTCCCAGATCAAAATGGCGAGGTAGACGATTGCTGGTTACGTTCCGATTCTACAGATTATTTCTGGACAGGAGGAGGAACAGTAAACCACTATTTTGGAACCGGACCTTCAGGTGATCATACCAGCGGTACAGGTGGTTATGTATTTGCGAGAAGTGGAACGCCGTTTAGTACAACGGCGGATACGGAACTTCGAACTCCTTTAATTGATTTAGATACGCTGCAAAGTCCAGAATTGGTATTCTGGTACCATATGTATGGACAAGATATTGATAAGCTCCGCGTGTATGTAAAACCAATAGGACAACCTGTTGCCCTTATAAAAACGATCAATGGTCAACAGCAAACTAGTGCTAATGGGGCATGGTTAAAAGAAACAATCAGCTTATCCGCTTATGAAAACGATACGGTTCAAATCATTTTCAAATCTTGGCGTGATGGAACGGGGTCATTTACCGCTTACCAGGCTGCAGTATCTCTTGATGATATTCGCATTGATGAACCTACTACCTGCCCAACCCCAAATATTTCAGTGAATAACGTCTCTTACAATTCTGCCGATATTACCTGGTCTGGGACGGCCAATTCCTCTGCATTAGAGTACGGTGTCCAAGGATTCACTTTCGGTTCAGGAACCCGCATTTCCGCTTCTAGTCAAGCTTATGGACTTACGGGACTTCAGCCTTCGACAACCTACACCGTGTGGGTACAGGATACCTGTACTTCCTCTTTGATTAGCCTTTGGGACAGCATTTCGTTTACAACCTTACCTTGTCCTCCAATAACGGCATCAGGGAATGTTTCGCTGAACGGTACTACCATTGTTGGTACCTCGTCCACTGTTGATGCGGATTCGACGCTCTGGTTTTGGGGGGACAACAACCAAGATACAGGCGCAACAGCCCAACATACCTATACGTCGATTTTAGGTAATATGAATGTATACCAAGTGGTATATAGTTCCTGTGGAAGTGTTGATTCATTGTTGTTTGCCATTACTGTTTGTGATAGCATGTCGATCGTCACTTCTAATTCTATAAATGGATTAACCGTCGATTTTAACACTACCGGCTCTCAAGGTACCGGCTTGACTTTTGATTGGTCCTTTGGTGATGGAGGAGTGGCTTCAGGTACCTCAGCACCAACCTACACCTACGCGAGTTCAGGTACGTATGTCATCACCCTTACCGCTTCAAGTTTCTGTGGTGATACTGTAGTAGTTTACGATACCGTAGAGGTATGTGCTCCAGTGAATTTGGCGTTTACAGAATCGGCATCGGGAAATACGTTTAATTTTACGGCAACGCCTGCGAACCTAAGCAATTACACATGGGACTTTGGTGACGGTTCAACCGGAACTGGGCTAACTGCCACCAACACCTATGCGACCAATGGTTCCTTTACCGTGGTATTGACTGCTACAGACAGTTGTGGAACGCAACACACTTTCTCCAAGGATGTTGCAACATGTGATCCTCCAATGGGTAACTTCAGTTTTAACATTGTGTCGACAAGCGCAAATGGAATGACAGTGAATTTCTTTGCTTCCTCGACGGGAGCAACACAGTATCACTGGTTCTGGGGCGATGGAACCAATGATAAAGGCAACTCACCAAATGCGCAACATACCTATGGTGTGATCACGTTGCAGTACACGGTGCGTTTGTTGTTGATCAATGATTGTGGGGATACTACTGTTATTACGCACAGTCTGACCGAAGTTGGAATGGACGAAAATGCAACGGACTTAAAGGTGTATCCAAATCCTACGCAGGGCCTTGTTCAATTCGAGTTTGGTTCTAGTGTAACCGCTGATATAGAGGTGTTTAATGCTGCTGGTCTGAAAGTAGCAGTGGCTCGAGTACTTCAGGCGAATGATTTCCAATTGGATCTACAGTCGTTGCCTGCGGGAAGCTATGAGGTTAGGATTTCGACGGATGGACAGTTGTGGCGAAGACGCGTACTGAAACTCTAAGTATTTCCTAACACAGTACCTTATATTTGCTTGAACGCATCAAGCGAACGTATCACATTATGAAACCTATTACCAAAATATTGGTCGCGAATCGCGGCGAAATAGCTTTGCGCGTAATGCGCAGTGCCCGTGAAATGGGCATTAAAACCGTAGCTGTTTATTCTGAAGTAGATCGAAGAGCTCCACACGTGCTTTTTGCTGATGAGGCCGTTTGTCTCGGCCCAGCGCCTTCCTCGGAAAGCTACCTTAAAGGAGATAAAATTATTGCCTTTGCAAAGGAACTTCAGGTAGATGCTATTCATCCGGGTTATGGTTTTTTAAGCGAGAATGCAGCTTTTGCGGCTGCAGTAGAAACGGCAGGTATAACGTTTATAGGTCCGCGCGAGCATGCTATTAAAGTAATGGGTGATAAACTCAGCGCGAAAGCGGCTGTAGAGCACTTTGATGTTCCTTTAGTTCCTGGCTCAGATGGTGAGGTTACGGATGTAGAGGCTGCGAAAAATTTAGCTACTGACATCGGATTTCCAGTAATGATCAAGGCGAGCGCTGGAGGAGGTGGTAAAGGAATGCGCATTGTTCATGATGTGGCCGACTTTGAAAACCAAATGCAACGTGCAGTTAGTGAAGCTACGAACAGCTTTGGAAACGGAGCAGTGTTCGTTGAAAAATACGTCCAAAACCCACGTCACATTGAAATTCAAGTGCTTGCAGATGAACACGGAAACGTTGTGCACCTTTTTGAAAGAGAATGTTCCATTCAACGAAGACATCAAAAAGTCATTGAAGAAGCACCTTCTGTCGTACTTACCCCGGAGTTAAGAACCGCAATGGGTGAGGCTGCTGTAAACGTAGCCAAAGCCTGTGATTATCGTGGTGCGGGAACGGTTGAGTTTATTTTCGAACCGGGTGGTAAATTCTATTTCTTAGAAATGAATACCCGTTTGCAAGTGGAACATCCGGTCACTGAGCAAATTACCGGAATAGATTTAGTGAAAGCGCAAATTCAAATCGCACAAGGAGAGGTGTTGCCTTTCACCCAGGACGATCTGAAGATTCAGGGTCATGCCATAGAGGTGCGGGTTTACGCGGAGGATGCTGCCGCGAATTTTATGCCCGGTACGGGAACTTTGCGAGAGTACCGTCGGCCGCAAGGCTTGGGAGTTCGTGTTGATGATGGATTAGAACAGGGTATGGAGGTGAGTATTTACTACGATCCTATGATTGCTAAACTCATCACTTTTGGAGCTGACCGGAGTGAGGCCATTGCCAGAATGAAAAGAGCGATGAGTGAATACAGAATAAGCGGTGTTCAGACGACTATAGATTTTGCCCAATTTGTTATGGATCACGAGGCATTCGTTAGTGGTGATTTTGATACCCATTTTGTCGCCAATTATTACACGCCAGAGGCGCTAGATAAAAGCAATCCAGAGTTGGAAGCCGTGGGAGCGATGGCATTGAGTAATCTACTCCAAGGACAAAAAGAAACGCAACGTACGAGCACCTCAAATGGCCAAAGTCGCTGGAAACAAAACAGGAGTTAAAGTTCTTTTTACTCTTTTGTGGTGCCTTTCGGTGCACGCGCAGAAGGTAGATACTTTAAGTACAGCCCCTGACCCAAAAGGTCTTCTGTCTGGGCAATTGATTGTTGATGGAGATACCGTCCCCTGGTCCGTATTGGATGAAGTCTTGTTTGTGGCTAAGCCTACTTTAAATGATTTTCAAGCGCGCAGAAACTACTATGCTTTAATGAAAAAGGTGTCGCGCGTTTATCCCTATGTTCGAGAGGCGGCTTTACGTATGGATTCTGTGAATATGCAATTGGAGGGAATTGACCGCAAGCGGCAGCGCCGAAAGTATACGAAGTCTTACCAGAAGTATCTTGAAGAGCGTTTTGAGCCTGAGTTGAGGAAGTTAACACGAAGTGAAGGACAGATTTTGAGTAAGTTAATTTACAGAGAGACGAACACGAGTGTATATGAGATTATAAAGACGTACAGAAATGGTTTGTCCGCACGCTTTTGGTCCATGACAGCGTGGTGGTACGATATCGATTTAAAACGTCCGTATGACCCTGAAAATGATGCTGAGGATCGACTCATCGAAAATATATTGTTACGGAAATTCATCGCAGGAGAACTGATTCCGGCAAGGGCAGACGAACGTATTCTTTATCAGCGCTAACAGCTATGAAAGCGTTTTCTTAAATTCAACGTGCCTTAAAGCACTTCATAAGTGAAAATAACAGAAGCCTTACGCATATTAGAATTGGACACCTTGCCGAAAGACGAGAAAGAGGTTTCACTGGCGTATAAGAGGCTTGCGAAGCAACGGCACCCAGATTCAGGGGGAACGGAAGAGGCATTTCAAGAGTTAGGCGCAGCCGTAGAATACGTATTGCGTGCATTGGCATTGGTGGATGCAACGGTCGAAAAAACAAAAAGGCGCACGGCTGAGACGGATGCTTTAGCTGAGAAGCGCGCGAAAATGCGTGCGGAGATGTTAAAGCGCAGGGCAGAGGAGGACCGTAAGCGAAATATTCAAGCTACCTGGGGTATTAGTGTTATTCTAGTGGTAATTGTGTTGTTTGGTATAGGTATGGTCATTCAGCCGCGTTTTATTCACTGGATGGTAGAAAAGGAGCGCGTGGAACGCATGGCCACGGTATTAAGTACGGGCCCTGACCGAAGCTATACCATAGGCTGGGAATACCTAGGCGAATCTTACTCGGAGATTTTGAACGGTAGATTCATTGATGGTAAATGGTTGGTTGGCCCTGCTGGCATGCCCATGATTAAAGGAGGCAAGTATATTGTGTCCTTCAATGCTAGAAATCCGAATTACTTCGAATTGAAGGATAAATACATTGACCCCGAAACGGCCGATCGCTATTTCTCCTTGGTGAAATATCCGTTGGCTGCGGCACTCGATCTACCGGATAGTGATCCAGATGTGGTTTGCATCTATTGGTCTGTATTGGATGAGTTTGGTGTAGATGGCGTCGCTCATTTGTTTTTCGGGGGGCTGCCGATGCGGAAGAATTGGAAGCACAACGAGCGCAGTTTTCAGGCTTTGAAAGAATCTGAGACCTTTCAAAAGCTGTACAGAAGTTGTTTGGGAATAGAGTAGAAGATCGCTCAGAAGCCAATACCTTTGTAGTCTAGATTATCAATACGAGTTCTATGAAACCTTCATTAGCGAAAGGCACCAGAGATTTTTCAGCGGCGGAAGTGCAGAAGCGCCAATTCATCATGAATATTTTGCGTGAGCAGTTCGAATTGCGCGGCTACGATCCTATAGAAACGCCTTCGTTTGAAAATATAGAAACGCTTACCGGTAAGTACGGTGAGGAGGGGGACCGATTGATTTTTAAAATTCTCCGCTCCGGTGATTTCACCTCTAAGATTGATGAAAGATTGTGGGCTGAGAAAAATCCAAAAGCGCTGACGTCAAAAGTTGCTGATAAGGCATTGCGCTATGATTTAACCGTTCCATTTGCTCGGTATGTAGTTCAGCACCAAAATGAATTAGCCTTTCCATTCAAGCGCTATCAAATGCAGCCGGTTTGGCGTGCTGACCGCCCTCAGAAGGGTCGTTTTCGTGAATTTTACCAGTGCGATGCAGACGTTGTAGGTTCGGACAGTTTATGGCAAGAGGTAGAATTGATCCAATTGTACGACGCATCGTTTACCAAACTAGGTCTTTCCACGACCATCAAAGTGAACAACCGCAAGATTCTGGCGGGAATGGCTGAGGTATTGGGAATTAGCGATGCATTTGTTGCGTTTACCGTAGCGATTGATAAGTTAGATAAGGTAGGAGTAGAGGGCGTTTTGAAAGAAATGCGTGCTCAAGAATTGCCGGAGAGTGCGGTTATCACCTTCGGGCAGTGGCTTGAAGAAGGATTGACGCTAGAGCGATTGACGGAGTTATTAGCAGAAAGTTCAGAAGGTAACTTAGGATTAGATGAGATGAATTTCGTCTTAAATCAAGCTAAAATGGGATTGAAAAGTTCAGAATTGGTTTTTGACTTTACCCTCGCCCGTGGACTCAACTACTATACAGGCACTATTTTCGAAGTCGCCGCTAATGGCGTTTCGATGGGGAGTATCGGTGGCGGTGGGCGCTATGCAGATCTTACCAGTATTTTCGGAATGAAGAATACATCGGGTGTAGGAATCAGCTTTGGTTTAGATCGGATTTATCTGTGTTTAGAAGAATTGAATCTATTCCCTGCAACGACGGCCAATGCCGCTGCGGTACTGTTTGCGAATTTCGGCGCGGAAGAGAGTGTAGTTGCCTATCAATGGGTGGCGAAACTTGTTGCCTCGGGTATTCGCGCTGAACTCTATCCTGACGCTTCGAAGCTTAAAAAGCAGTTCGATTTCGCGGATAAAAAAGGCATAGGTTACCTAGCGTTAGTAGGTACAAATGAACTGACAGCCTCGGAAATTCCCGTAAAGAATCTCGCTACTGGAGAACAAACCACACTAGACTTCGAAGGTATTTGCTCTTTAGTGAAAGGCGCTTAGGTACGGGCAATCCGTTCCCAAAGCCGGGCATCATTATGCTCCGGTTTCATCAGTACACTGCGCACTACAGTAAGACTCGGTATATCCCATTCAATCCCCCAAGGACAGTTTTGTTTGGGCAGGCTAAATAGCGCGAGGTGAATGTTATCTTCTGCTTTATGCTCAAAAAATGCTCGGTTTTTAGCACTGATTTCGGATGCTTTCAGTCCAGATAAACTGAATACACAGATATCGAGTTCGGGTTCCAAAACCCACCAACCCTTAGCAAGTAACGTGTTTTTTAAGCCTTGGGCTGCTGCCAGGCTTGCGTTCAGACGCTGTGCAAACTTTCCAGAACGCTCGTAAGGAAATTTCTGTTGTGTCGCCCAGAGCGCCGCAGCAGCTGCCCCAGCACGTGAACACTCCAGTGTGATTTCTCCCAAATGTAATTGGTCAGAAGTAAAATAGGTATACGGACTATCGTGTTTGTAGAAGCGCCCTTCTTCAGGATTTTTAAACAGCACTGCGCCGCATCCGTAGGGCTGAAGACCGTGCTTGTGCGGGTCAATCACAATTGAATCAGCCTCAGTCATCGCAGTAAAATGACATTCCACACCTTTTGGAAGGTCGGCTAGTGTGAAGTAACCGCCGTAGGCAGCGTCAACGTGAATACGTGCGCCATAGGCTCGTGCGAGCGGGACAATCTCTTCCAGTGGATCCACTGCACCCATACCTGTTGTTCCGAGCGTCACAACGATGGTGGCTTTTACTTTGTTACTGCGGAGTTGTGCTAACACCGCTTCGAGTTTGGAACAATTCATAGAACCCTTTTCTGTAGAGGGAATGGCTTGAAAAGGCATTCCCAGTACTTCACTCATCCTACCGTGGGTGTAATGGGCATGTTCATTCGCTAAAACGATTGTTTTTGCATCGCATTGACGTGCGACCCAAAGTGCCTCAAGATTCGCTGTAGTACCACCAGAGGTCAAATGTCCCAGGGGTTTT
>Ga0213862_10000099_pt1 | contig 34061 bp, 41 predicted proteins | sample PICome_7_FD_160092 | JGI IMG/M metagenome (GOLD analysis project Ga0213862, IMG submission 160092) | Coastal seawater microbial communities near Pivers Island, North Carolina, United States - PICO266 | ecosystem: Environmental > Aquatic > Marine > Coastal | place: USA: North Carolina... | reverse complement strand
ATAAGGAGGGGGTATTTTTAAAAGTGGTCCAATCAGTAATTGAGTAATTAACTACTCAATATGCTTATGTGCCTTGTAAGAAGAGCGTACCAATGCACCGCTTTCTACGTGGCGAAAACCCATTTTTTTACCTAATACATAGTATTTCTTAAACTGTTCTGGGGTAATAAAATCAGTAACGAGCAAGTGTTTTTTGGACGGTTGCAAATACTGCCCAAGGGTAATGATGTCAACCTTTGCATTGCGCAAATCTTCCATAGAGGCAATTACCTCTTCTTCAGTTTCACCAAGACCTAGCATCAATCCAGATTTTGTGCGGTGTACGCCTTGTTCTTTGAGATATTTGAGTGCCTCTAAGCTTCTGTCGTATTTTGCTTGTATACGCACTTCGCGTGTAAGTCTGCGAACGGTTTCCATATTATGTGACACTACTTCTGGTGCAACTTCAACAATACGATCTAATAAATCCTCTCTGCCCTGAAAATCGGGAATTAATGTTTCAAGCGTAGTGTTGGGGTTCATCCTTCTAATGGCTTTTACCGTTTCGGTCCAAATGATTGTACCTTGATCTGGCAAATCGTCACGGTCAACAGAAGTAATAACAGCATGCTTGATGCTCATAATCTTGATGGAACGCGCTACTTTTTCTGGTTCAGCCCAATCCACGGTATCGGGTCTTCCTGTTTGAACACCACAAAAACCGCAAGAACGCGTGCAGATGTTTCCTAATATCATAAATGTTGCTGTGCCTTCGCCCCAACATTCACCCATATTGGGACAACTTCCCGAAGTACAGATGGTATGCAACTCATATTTGTCAACCAAACCGCGTAATTCCGTGTATTTCTTTCCTGTAGGAAGTTTGACTCTTAGCCATTTTGGCTTTGGAGTTCTTGCGGGCGCTTGCGTGGTGGTAGTTTCTGACATATAGCAATTTAGCCTACAAAATTACGAAACAGTTTCACTAATCAAAAAATTACGTACAAGTAAACTCCACTAAAGCCCAAAAGGAACAAAATACCCAATACGCTAGCCACTTGGAGCCACCCCTTAGGTTGGTGTGCTAAAGGGATGTGTTTACTGGTGACCAACCGCAAGTTTAAAGCTGCATAAAAGGGAGCTGTTATAAAGGAGAGTATGGTGGCAATTTTAACCAATAGTCCCATTTCAGAGGCTAAGAATACAAAAATCAAACAAGTGCCTAGTGTTAAAATCAACAGCCAGCTTTGTTGTTTTTGTAAAACAGGTATTTTCAACAACTTTGAGGTATGTGCCATTACTCTTGGCGAAGCATCTAGTGTGGTGAGTGTGGTGCTGATCATGGTGGTAAGGGCAGCTAATGCGATAACCACAAACCAACCACTGCCCATAAGCGAGGTGTAAAGCCCAATCAGCTGACCTGCAAATGAGGCACCATTTGGAGAAAAAGAAATACCTGCATCATACATTACCGTTGCACCAAGAACAATAAAACACAGACCTAAAATAAGGGTAACCAAATAGCCTATATTAAAATCAAAGAGCGAAGATTTTAAACTCGTTTCAGGGTTTATTTTTTTCTTCTCGATTGCCCAAAGCGAATGCCAAACCGAAATGTCCATAGGTCCGGGCATCCAACCCATAAAGGCGATCAGAAATGTCCATTCTAATGTGCTTTCTGGAAGGCGTTGTACGATGGGAAGTTCCGTGTTTTGACCCAAAGCAAATATCACGGCAACTAAGGTGCTAATACTTAAAACTAAAACAATGATTTTCATGCTTTTGTCCAACCATCCATAGTGACCGCGCCACAATACAGCAAAGCAAAAAAGGGCGACAACAACCGATACCCACATATTGGTATCTAAGCCCAATAGCCTTGCAGCTATACCCGCTGTTACCGAAGTTACGGCGGCTTGTATGGTAAACATGGTTCCCAAATTCAGTATATAGTAGGCTGCTAGAACCCCTTTCCCCAAGCGTTTATAGCCCTCTAAAAGGCTTTCACCTGTCGCCATGGCATAGCGTGGTCCAAATTGAAAGAATGGGTATTTGACGATATTCACTAAAAGCAACGCCCATATTAGACCATAACCAAAATCAGCACCTGCTCGGGTGGATTGAACCAGATGGGATACACCAATAGCAGCACCAGCAAAAAGCAATCCAGGACCTAGCTTTTTAAATATAGAAATCACCTTAGTCGTGTTGAGTTGCTAGAATTTCAGCCAGTAATTTTCGGGCACGCATCAGTTTGACTTTGACAGTGCTTTCACTGCTGTTGAGTTTTTCAGCCATTTGTTTGATACTCAACTCTTGAAGGTACTTCAATTGTATCACTTCACGATAGCGTGACTTTAGGTTTTTGATGGTATTGAGGAGTGTTTCTAGCCGCTGTTTTCGAATTAAATCGTCTTCTGGATCAGGCGCACTGTCTGCAATTTTCTGTGCTACTTCTTGGCTGGATTCTGTAGTAATATTGGAATTTGTTTTTTTTCTTATTTGGTCAATGTGCAAGTTTTTGGCAATAGTTGTAAGCCATGTTTTAAACCCATATACTTCGCTATAGGTGAATATTTTTTCAAATGCCTTTCCAAAACAGCGTATGGTGAGGTCTTCGGCTTCATTTTCATTTTGTGTACGTTGTAACATAAAACCATATACATCGTTCCAAAAAAACTCCAACAAATAACGAAATGCATGCTGATCGCCCTCTTGTGCCAACTTGATTTTTTCGATAAGCACAGCTGCTTCTGCCACTTAATTAATTGTTTTTTGGGTCGGGAAGTTCGCAGTCCGTTTGCTGGTTGGGTAACTTTCCACAGAGGCTACAGGATTCACCTTCTTTATTCAAAAAGGGACTTTGGCTTGCGCAAGTTCCAGCAAATTCGCCTCCCTTTTTAGCCCAAATTTTTATAGCAATTCCTGCAAAAGCAAGGCTCAAAAGAATCAAGGTAATTATGAAAAGTTTCATGTTTTAAAAGTAGCTAAAAAATTAACGTATGAGATTGACTTCTGGTTCGAGCGAAATACCATACTTTTTTTCAACCCCTTCCATTACTAATTTGGCGTATTTCCACAGCAATTTTCCAGATGGAGTGCCATAATTGACCAATACCAAAGCTTGTTTGTCGTGCATGCCTACTTTCCCCTTTTTGAGTCCTTTAAAACCGGCCTGTTCAATAAGCCAACCCGCAGGGATTTTATCAAAAGCACCATCTATGTGGTAGTGAGGCATATTGGGATATTGTAGAAGTAGACGTGCGCATTCACCTTTTGGTACAATGGGGTTTTTAAAGAAACTCCCTGCATTTCCTATTTTTTTTGGATCGGGTAACTTGCTCGTTCGAATTTGGACAACTGCCTTGGCAACATCTTCAATATTGGGTTTAGTTACCCCCATTTTTGCCAACGTTTCGGTTACATTTCCATAGTCTGTTTTTAGACTGTGATTTTTTTTAGTCAAAGCCAACCTTACTGCGCTAACTACGTAAGCGTCTTTTAAATCATTTTTAAATACAGAATCTCTGTAGCCAAAATCACAATCTTCGGCATTGAAAATTCTAGATTCTCCTGTTTTGCGATTGATGCACACCGCATCGTAGAAAACATCGCTTAATTCAACGCCATAGGCGCCTATGTTTTGAATGGGTGCAGCACCGACCAAGCCAGGGATGAGGCTTAAATTCTCAATACCTCCCAGGTTATTGGCAATACACCACATGACCAAATCGTGCCAAACTACTCCTGCTCCAGCAGAAACTACGGCTATTTGTTCGGTTTCGTTGATGATTCGAATTCCAGGGATCGAAATTTTAATAACAGGCCTTGAAAGATCCGCTATGAATAAAATATTACTTCCGCCACCAAGAATAAGCGCATCTTTAAAGGTCTCGTCTTTTAGCTTTTCTTGTAAGGCCAAACTTGATTTGATTTCAACAAAAAGAGGGGTTGATGCCGCAACACCAAACGTATTGTATTCTTGTAGCGAAACTGTATTATTTGTTTTCATGGGCTTACTTTTGATAAGCGTCTAATCCAAGTTTTAAAAGGCTAATTGCACGAATTAGTTTTGTTGAATTTAACACAAAGGCAATGCGTATCATGTCTTTTCCTGCTGTTTCTCCAGAGAAAAATCCATTTGCGGGAGCTACCATAAGCGTTTCACCCTTGTCTTGGAACGACTCAAGCATCCACTTGGCGAAATGATCACTATCCGCAACTGGAAGCTTGACCAAACAGTAAAATGCGCCTTTGGGTAAGGATACCGTTACCCCTTCAATTTTAGTTAAATGCTCAATTGCGGTTTTTCTTCGCTTTTGGTATTCTTCGATGGCATCATCCAAATATTGTTGCGGTTCGTCAAGTGCAGCCTCACAGGCGTGAAGTGCAATGGTGGGTGGGCATAATCTCGATTGGGCAAACTTTAGCGCAGCTTGTGTAACCTCTTTGTTTTTTGTAATAAGGCAGCCTATTCTAGCTCCGCACATGCTGTAGCGCTTAGACATGGAGTCTATGAGTATAGCATGCTCGGAAAGCTTTTCGAGATGCATTACTGAGATATGTTCGTGGCCGTCGTAAACAAACTCTCGGTATACTTCATCAACAATAAAGAATAAATCGTGGGTTACAGCCAGTTGCCCCAGCGATTCAAGCTCTTCTTTACTGTAAACATAGCCAGACGGATTGTTTGGATTGCAGATAAAAAGCGCTCTTGTTTTTGGAGTTATTGCCGCTTCAATGGTTTTAATATGGGGTAGTGAAAACTGACTCTCAAACGATGATGGGATACCCACAACCTTAACACCGCAGGCTGCAGCAAATGTTTCATAGTTGGCATAAAATGGCTCTGGTATGATAAGCTCATCGCCTTCGTTGGTGATGCAGTCTAGTGCCATAATAATAGCCTCACTAGCACCTGTGGTTACCAGTATATCTTCCGCATCAACTCCTATTTGGTGCTGTTGGTAATAAGAAACCAGCTTGTTGCGAAAGGATACAGTTCCCTCAGAAGGTCCGTATGCGACAACGTTCTCGGAGAAATTTCTAATAGCGTTTAATGCAGTTTTGGGGCTAGCCAAATCAGGTTGCCCAATATTTAGGTGAAATACTTCGATGCCACGTTCTTTAGCCAAATTGGCTTGCTTGGCTAGCTTTCGAATGGGTGAGGTGGGTAAATTTGCACCTTTCTTTGAAATAATTGGCATTAAAATAGTTTGCCTGCAAAGATGCGAAAAATCAAGGTTTTAAACGAGAATTATTCTTCGGGAGCTTCTTCTATTACTTCCCCTTTGATCTTAAGGGCTACCATAGGAACGGATGCATTGGAAGCAACGGTGATGGTTTTTCGAATGGGTCCAACTCGCTTGGTGTCATATTTTACTTCAATAATATCCGATTCGCCAGGTGCAATGGGCGCATCTGGTTTTTTAGGGATGGTACAGCCACAAGAAGAACGTACTTGTGTAATTTCTAGTTCTGAAGTTCCTGTATTGGTAAATTTAAATTGACGGATGCCATCTGCCCCTTTGACAATGGTACCGTAATCAATGGTGAGAGAGTCAAAGGTAATGACTGCAATGTCTTGTCCAGCAGCTGTTAAACTTAGTACAACAGTGAAAAAAAATAAAAATATACGTTTCATGACGATAAATTTGGTTTTACTAAATTAAGCATAAGTGTCAATTGTGCAAAATTAGGGCTTTCAATTTCAATACTCGATGCCTACATTTGCTCATAATAAGCACTAACGCATGTCCATACCATCAAAATTCACACCAAAAGTCGTCGAGCAGAAGTGGTATGACTACTGGACAGCGAATAAATATTTTCATTCCACACCAGACTCCAGAAAGCCTTACACCATAGTGATCCCACCCCCAAATGTAACAGGTGTACTGCACATGGGGCATTTGATGAACAATACACTTCAAGATGTGCTGATTCGACGAGCGCGTATGCGGGGCTACAACGCTTGCTGGGTGCCAGGTACTGATCACGCCTCTATTGCGACAGAAGCAAAAGTGGTAAACAAGTTGAAAAGTCAAGGCATAGATAAAAATGAAATTGGGCGTGAAGCTTTTTTAGAGCACGCTTGGGAATGGACACACGAACACGGAGGTATTATCCTCGAACAGTTAAAAAAATTAGGTTGTACGTGTGATTGGGACCGAACCAAATTTACCCTAGACCTCGAAATGTCTGCATCGGTGATAAAGGTATTTGTTGATCTGTATAACAAAGGCATGATTTACCGTGGTTTTCGTATGGTACATTGGGACCCTGAGGCACAAACCACACTTTCAGACGAGGAGGTTGTTTATGAAGAACGACAAGGAAACTTATACCATATTGCTTATGCCGTTGAAGGCAGCGACGAAAAAGTCGTTGTGGCCACTACAAGACCTGAAACACTTTTTGGAGATACTGCGGTTGCCATTCACCCAGAAGACGAGCGCTATCTTGCCTTGCACGGCAAAAAAGCCATAGTCCCTATTGTCAATAGGGTAGTGCCCATCATCAAAGATACTTATGTAAGTTTGGATTTGGGAACTGGCTGTTTGAAGGTTACTCCTGCACATGACGAAAATGACAAGGCTTTAGGGGAAAAACACAAATTGGATATTGTTGACATTTTCAATACTGATGCTACTCTCAACCATCAGGGCTTGCATTATGAAGGAAAAGACAGATTTGAGGCACGCAAAGCCGTGGTAAAAGAGTTAGAGGCAGCAGGTGCACTTGTGAAAGTAACGCCTCATATGCACAAGGTAGGCACCTCAGAACGGACAAAGGCAGTTATAGAGCCTCGTTTGTCAGATCAATGGTTCTTGAAAATGGCAGATTTGGCGAAACCAGCCATTGATGCAGTTGAGGACGGCGATGTACAACTGGTACCTAAAAAGTTTATCAATACCTACCGACACTGGATGCAAAATATCCGTGATTGGAATATTTCAAGACAACTTTGGTGGGGCCACCAAATACCGGCCTATTACTACGGTTCTAATAGCACAGATGTTGTTGTAGCAGAAAGTAAATCGGCTGCCCTTGAAAAAGCAAAGGTCGAAAGTGGTAATATGGCTCTGACGCTTGACGACTTGCGCCAAGACCCGGATGTTCTTGATACTTGGTTTTCTTCATGGCTATGGCCCATATCGGTTTTTAATGGTGTTTTGGAACCAGATAACAAAGAAGTCTCCTATTACTATCCCACACAGGAACTGGTCACAGGCCCCGATATCCTTTTCTTTTGGGTAGCAAGAATGATAATGTCTGGTTATGCTTTGCGCAACGAAAAACCATTTTCTCATGTTTATCTCACGGGTCTTGTTCGTGATGGGCAAGGAAGAAAAATGTCCAAGCAACTTGGCAATTCTCCCGATGCCATTAAGCTTATGGAAACCTACGGCGCCGATGGTGTTCGTGTAGGCTTGTTATTGAGCGCAGCAGCAGGGAACGACTTGTTATTTGACGAAAATTTATGTCAACAAGGAAAAAACTTTGCTAATAAAATTTGGAATGCTTTCCGTTTGATTCAAAGCTGGGAGGTAGATGAAACCTTGAAAACATGTGCTACGGCAAATGCAGGTATTGATTGGTATTCAGCCAAATTCCAACAAACATTGGCAACTATCGACGACCACTTTAGTAAATATCGCATATCTGATGCCTTGATGTCAACATACAAGCTCATATGGGACGACTTCTGCTCTTGGCTTTTGGAAATCGTTAAGCCGGCTTACAATACGGGAATAGATCGTGAGACCTATGCAAAAGTACGCGTGCTTTTTGAAGATAATTTACGTCTGTTGCACCCCTTTATGCCCTTTCTTTCGGAAGAACTCTGGCACGACCTTAAAAGGCGCGATAAAGCGGAAGCCTTAATTGTTTCTGACTGGCCAAAACAAAAAGATATTGATACGGTTATTTTAAACCAATTTGAGCACACAGCGACCTTAGTTGCACAATTGCGAACGGTTCGTAAAGAGCAAAATATTTCGTTTAAAGTGCCCTTGGACTTGGTTGAGACCAGTCAAGACAATATTTCACTCAGACCTATTGTTGAGAAGTTGGTAAATATCCAATCATGGATTAAGGAGGAACAAGCACCTGATCAAGCAATTTCATTTAGGGTAAACACGCATGAATATTTTGTGCCTGTAGGTGCATCTAATATTGAAGAAGAACGAAAAAAGATGGAAGAAGAACTAGCTTATCAAGAAGGGTTCTTAAGTTCAGTAGAAAAAAAGCTTTCTAACGAACGTTTTGTTTCAAATGCACCAGAACAAGTTGTGGCAATAGAGCGAAAGAAAGCAGCAGATGCGCAAACAAAAATAACAGCACTTAAAGCCAGACTTTCGGCGCTTTAGTTTTTCGATGTAATAAGCGTCACACCTCCTTTTACAACTTGCCCTTCTTTAACAAGCACTGAATTTTCTACTGGCAAGAATACATCTACTCTCGACCCAAATTTGATAAAACCAGCATCTGTTCCTTGCGTGACCGTTTGACCTTCTTCGGCATAGTTCACAATTCGTCTGGCTACTGCACCTGCAATTTGGCGGTATAGCACCTCTCCATAGGTTGGATTGTCTACCACGATAGTGGTTCTTTCATTCAATGTCGATGATTTTGGGTGCCATGCAACGAGATACTTTCCCGGATGGTATTTGCTAAACACAACTTCGCCTGAAACAGGATAGCGGGTTACATGCACATTTAAGGGAGACATAAAAATGGATACTTGCAGTCTTCTGCCTTTAAAATATTCGGGTTCTTCAACTTCTTTTACAATAACCACCTTCCCGTCAACAGGAGATACCACAGCGTCTTCAAGTGCCAGTGGGGGTCGGTCGGGGTTTCTGAAAAATTGAAGTATCAAAACCAGCAAAACAAGTAGAGCAATTTGGAGTGTAATACGTAACCATTTAAGGCCAATAAACTGCTCTGTCAACATTGCAGTCACAGCAATGAGCACAAAACTTACAATGATAATGGTAAAACCTTCTTTATGAAACATATGCGAATAAATTCAGTAGTAATATATAAATGGGCGCTGCTAGTATGGAACTGTCGATACGATCGTAAATTCCACCGTGCCCCGGCAAAATACTCCCGCTATCCTTAACGCCACAAACGCGTTTTATTTTGGATTGTACCAAATCCCCTAATGCGCCTAATATGGCCGTCACCATAAGAATCAAAATCCAACTGGATTGGACATTGTCTATATCAGCAGCATAAAGCAGGGCTAGGGTAGCAACCACTATTCCGCCAAGGCTTCCTTCAATTGTTTTATTGGGAGAAATAGTTGGCGCTAGTTTTCGTTTTCCAAACAATGAGCCAATTACATATGCGCCAGTATCGCTTAGCCAAATAATACCAAAAAAATACAAAACATAGAGGGGGTTTGATTCTCCTAACAAGGCCAGTAAAATCAGGGGAATGCATATTTGAAACAAGCTTAAAAAATATACAACTGTAAGGCTGTAGCTCGACGTATTTGAACTGCTAAAAAAGCTTAACATAATCACACTCCCAAGAACTCCTAAACCCATTAGGTAAGGAAGGCTTTCCGTAGTGAATTGAGCTATCATATACCCTGCAGGAAAGAAAAGATAGCTTAAAATGATTTTTTTATTGGCAATCCTTTGAAGCTCCCATTGTGCTATAACTGCCATCATGAAAAGAACTACAGAAAACAAAGTAGCATCGATGTATAGGCTGCCTAGGAGCAATCCAACATAGAGGAATGAAGTTAAGGACCGAATTAAAAAATTCATGAAAAATCTTCAAGTAAAAGCAAGTACACTTCTTTGACACTGCTGCCATAGTTCATGTAGTTTTCATCGCTCATTACGTCTGTTTTAAACTGTTTTATGGACGTAATGTTAAGGGGGATATTGTCAGCATATCGGTTTTTGATGCTTTTTAATCCTTCTGAAACGGTTTTTGAAAACTGTCGGGTGCCAGCTATTACCACCAATGTTTCTGGCAAGTCTGCCAATTTATTAGAGCCCAACTGGCGCTCACACACCACAATACTTCCGTCATAAGCAACGATAGCCTCACAGCTAGACAACATGATTTTGGCATTGAGATTGGTTTTGGTTAGGGTAATGCCAACGTCTAATTTTTTGGCTAGGACAGGATCTAGACAAAACAACTCTCGTATTTCAGAGGGGTATTCTCTTAAAATAGAGAGAAAGGCATCTTTTGCGTCTTGCAAGGATTCACAATAAACAAATTTTCCGCCACAAGCTGTAAATTTTCTGGCAAAGTTTTGCTCAATTGGAAGTTCTTTGGGTGGCATATGTGGACCACGCTCTTCCTCAACGATCTCTTTCTTGGGAGTCGTTTTTTTTCCAAAAATATTTGACCAGAATTTACTCACACGTCAGAGTTGTTACACAAAGGTAACAAATCACAAATTACTTGGCATCATTTGTCCCCGTAGAATCTTATCTCTTGATCGTTTTTACTTTCTTTATTGGAGCCGCCTTGGTCTTGGCTTTTGCTTTGGGTTTTGGTGCTTCAGCTTCTGGTTTTTCGAATGGTCGCTTCCCAAAAATACGTTGTAGGTCGTCCTTAAAAATAACTTCTTTTTCAAGTAAATGCTCTGCAAGCTCTGTGAGCTTGTCTTTATGTTTTTTAAGCATTTGTATGGCGCGTTTGTACTCTTTTTCAACGATAGCTGAAATCTCAGCGTCAATGGTCTTAGCTGTTTCTTCGGAATAAGGTTTGGTAAAGCCATACTCGCTTTCGTTGGTTTGATAATACGTAATGTTTCCAACCTTGTTGTTTAGTCCATAAATGGTTACCATGGCTCTCGCTTGTTGGGTTACTTTTACCAAGTCGCTTAGTGCGCCCGTAGAAATTTTATTAAAAATAATGCTCTCGGCAGCTCTACCTGCAAGTGTAGCACACATCTCATCTAACATTTGTTCGGTGCGAACAATTTGTCTTTCTTCAGGCAGATACCAGGCTGCGCCTAGAGATTGACCTCTAGGAACAATTGTTACCTTAACAAGTGGCGCAGCATGCTCTAGCATCCAGCTTACCGTAGCGTGACCTGCTTCGTGAAAAGCAATGGTTTTCTTTTCTTCAGGGGTAATGATTTTACTTTTCTTTTCAAGTCCACCAACAATTCGGTCTACTGCATCTAAGAAATCTTGACGACCTACCTTTTTCTTGTTTTTTCTGGCTGCAATCAATGCCGATTCATTACACACATTTGCAATATCAGCACCTGAAAATCCAGGTGTTTGTTTGGCCAAAAAGTCAACATCAAGCTTGGTGTCTGCCTTTAGTGGCTTGAGATGCACCTTGAAAATTTCTTTACGCTCCCTCAAGTCAGGAAGGTCAACATAGATTTGGCGATCAAAACGCCCTGCACGCATCAATGCCTTATCCAGCACGTCGGCGCGGTTGGTAGCTGCAATAACTATCACATTGGTGTTAGTGCCAAAGCCATCCATTTCAGTAAGTAACTGGTTCAACGTATTTTCACGCTCGTCGTTCGAACCTGTGATATTGTTTTTGCCTCTTGCACGTCCAATGGCATCAATTTCATCAATAAATATAATAGCAGGTGATTTGTCTTTTGCTTGCTTGAATAAATCGCGCACACGTGATGCGCCTACACCCACAAACATTTCCACAAAGTCTGATCCAGACAAGGAGAAAAAAGGCACTTTGGCTTCACCGGCTACCGCTTTAGCCAATAAGGTCTTTCCTGTTCCTGGAGGGCCTACTAATAAAGCGCCTTTGGGAATTTTACCACCCAACACCGTGTATTTGCTTGGGTTTTTTAGAAAGTCAACAATTTCTTGTACTTCTTCTTTGGCTCCTTCTAATCCTGCAACATCTTTGAATGTTATTTTAATATCGGTTTTTTCATCAAACAGCTTGGCTTTCGATTTCCCAATATTAAATATTTGGGCACCACCACCTCCTGCACCGCCTCCTGACATACGTCGCATGATAAACAACCATACGCCAATGATCAAAATAAGTGGTAAAAAGCCAATTAACACATCTAACCAACGACTTTCTACTGTTTCAAACTCATAACTAAAAGAAACGCCCTTTTCTTCTGCAGCTTCTAATTTCTTTTGAAAAAGTTCAAGGTTCCCGACTTCAAATTGATAGTGTGGGCCATTGCTGTTTTTACGTCCCAACAGGTCTGTCTTATTGGCCTTGCTATGTTTGTTTTCAGAAAGCGCCGTTTCCGTTAAGGTGACTTGTGCGGTTTTTTTATTGACAACGACAACCTTGCTTATTTCACCATCGTTAAGGTAGTTTTCAAAAGTGGAAATGTTAATCTTTTGATCGATAGACATGCTGTCGCTACCGCCAAAAAGTGAAATGCTAATAAAGAAAATTATGATACTTGCATATAGCCAATAAGAACTTATGGCTGGTTTTTTAGGAGGTGTTTTTTCTTTTTTAGCCATGTTTTAATATTTAGACTCAATTAGCGTTTGCTTAGCATCACCCCAAAGCGATTCGATGTCGTAGTGAGAACGGGTTTGTTTTTGAAAAATATGTACAACAATGTCCACAAAGTCCATCAGTATCCATTCACTTGTTTCAAGCCCTTCAACGTGCCAAGGTTTTTCATTAATGGCTTTGCTCACCAATTTTTGAACAGCACCAGATATAGCACGTACCTGCGTGTTTGAGTTTCCTGAACATACTACAAAGTACTTGCATACGTTGTTTTCTATTTCACGTAAATCTAGAACGTTGATGTCTTCTCCCTTAACCTTTTCAATACCTTCAATTATGTGAGTTAGTAGGGTATCTGTATTTTTTTTCTTTGTCATGCAATACTTGTCTATGTAAAAGTAATTGATATTTGCAAAATTACTTCACAAAACCTTTAATTTTGTGTATGATATTAATCAAACTTAGTGCCACCCCCTCAACTAATAGTTTTTTAAAACAATGGGTGCAGGAGAGTAAAGCGCATGAAAGCATAGCGGTTTGGGCTGAACACCAAACCGAAGGTCGAGGTAGAATGGGAACAAAATGGCTTTCCAAAGCTAATTTGAATCTGACAGGATCTGTTTATGTCCGGAATTCAAGCCAACACCAAAACAATATATTTAACTTAAACAAGCAGGTGTGTCTCGCCATTATGGACACACTTGAACCCCTAAAAATTCCTGAACTCCGCATCAAATGGCCAAACGACATTTTGTCAGCCAATAAAAAAATAGGAGGTGTTTTGATTGAACCTATCATTCGTGGAACGCAAATGACAGGCGTGGTTGTCGGCTGTGGAATCAATGTAAATCAAGAAAAATTCGATGCCTCATTGCCCTTTGCGACCTCCATTAAGTCAATCAAAAAGCAAAACCTTGAAATAGAGCCTTTGTTTGAATCACTTGCAAAAAATATTACCACAGCCGTTCGTTTGGAGCAAGTTGACCACAAGCGTTATCTAGATGTATTGTATAAACTGAATGAATTGTGTGCTTTTAAAACAAAAGATGGTACTTCCTTTCGAGGGAAAATTTCTGGGGTATCAACAGATGGAAAATTGATTGTCACCCATGATAATGGTGATCGAAAGCTTTATGAGGAAAAAACGCTAGTATTTACAGCTTTCCAGCATTAGCAATAAGGGCCTCTAGAAATTGTGTAAGCGGTTTTTTTACCATCATCTGCATCATCGGATTGATATTGCCTTCAAATACCAATTGTATTTTTGTTTCTCCATTAAACTCCTCAAGGTTTGCGTGTAACTCAAAAGGAACGCTTCCTCCGTCTGCAGCCATGACAATCTGCGTGTTTGGTGTTTGGCGTGCTAGTTTCAGTGGAATTACAGGCATACCACCCAACTTAAAACTAAAGTGCTTCTCGTCTTTAATTTGGAAATTCGCTTCTTCGGGCATAAGCAGCTCATAGGTGTTTGCTTGCGTAAGTTTTCCAAAAACTTCTTCAATGGGTCTTTCTACACTAGCAGTGCTGCTTTCTAGTTTCATTTTGCCGTTTATTTAGGGGACCAAAGTGCAGGTGTCTTACGCCACTCTTTTAATATTGTTTCTTGCTCGGATTCAATATAACCAGCAGTAACTGCGGTTTCTATCAATGTGTTGTATCCACATAGGGCAGTAAGTTCAACCGCTTCTTCGTTCATATTTGCTTCCGCAACATCAAATTCGTAGCTGAATAGCGCTAACATACCAAGGACATTGATATTGGCCTTACGAAGCGCATCAACTGCTTGAAGGCTGCTCTTGCCCGTACTTATTAAATCTTCGACCACTACGGTTGGCGCATCAATATCGTATTGCCCTTCAATTTGATTTTTCCTTCCGTGCTTTTTGGGTTGAGGACGCACGTACATAAAGGGCAAATCAAGGGCTTCTGCTACCAGCATGCCAATGCCAATGGCACCTGTTGCCACACCTGCGATTGCTTTTGTTTGTGGGTATTTTGAATTGATTTCGTTTGCCATAGCTTGGCTCAAAAATCTTCTTATGTCTGGATATGAGAGAGTTATTCGATTATCGCAATAGATTGGCGACTGCCAACCACTAGCCCAAGTAAATGGATTTTTGGGTTCAAGCTTTATTGCTTTAATTTGTAATAGGTATTCGGCTACTTTTTTAGCGGTAGATGGTTCCTTAGGCATGGCGCAAATGTATAAAGTTTTTGTCAATCAAAAGGAGATAATCCTAACTTCAACTGCCCCAAAAGGGACAGGAGTAAAAGTCCTGCCCTTAAAATCCACCCCCTTCAAAAATATTATACGTATCATTCGCACAACACGTGTCAAGCGACTTTACCTAACACATGACAATCCCAAAAAACTTTTGAGTGGATTTAAAAAAAAGCTACCCGTTACCATTGCTGCAGGTGGTGTAGTTCAAAATGAAGAGGGAAAACTGTTGTTTATTTATCGCAAAAAAAGATGGGACCTTCCCAAGGGAAGAATCGATAAGGGAGAAACTCTTGAGGGTGCTGCCAAGCGTGAGGTGAAAGAAGAAACAGGAGTTAAAAAAATCAAAGTAGGCAAACTGGCAGGTGTCACTTACCACGTTTTTAAGCGAAACAACCGCTATCAGTTAAAAGAAACCAATTGGTTTTTTATGAAGACTAGTTATAAGGGCGTTTTAACACCAGAATTCAAAGAGGATATTACCAAGGCAAGTTGGAAAAATAAAAGCAAAACAGCCAAAGCAATCAAAAAGACGTACCCAAACATTGAGGACTTATTCGACAAATCCAAGCTTATGGAAGTGTTATTTTGGTCGGAATAAAGGTGCTGTAATCTCCATTATTGCGAATAAGTTCACGAACAATACTACTACTTATATACGAGGTCTCAGCGGAGGTTAGTAGAAAAACAGTTTCAATGTCTGACAAATGTCTATTGGTTCTAGCGATGGCTTTTTCAAATTCAAAATCACCATTATTGCGCACACCACGTAAAATAAATTCCGCTTCAATTTCACGACAAAAATCAATTGTTAGTCCATCATAAGCAGCAACTGATATGCGTGTGTTGTGCTCGAAGCAGGTATTGATAAAGGCAAGGCGCTGTTCCAACGAAAACATATATTTCTTTTCACTATTTTTTCCAATTCCAATGACAATCTCATCAAAAATCTTAACCCCGCGCTCAACAATGTCAAGGTGTCCAACAGTAAAAGGATCAAAAGACCCAGGAAATAATGCACGCTTCATGCTTCAAAGGTATTATTTTTTAGACAGCTGTTGATCATGTCCACAATCAAATCCCCCAATGCGATACCTGCATGTTTGGCTTGCATAGGCAGTAAGCTATGTGCTGTCAAGCCAGGAATGCTGTTGAGTTCGAGAAAGTAAGGTGTGTCACCCTTAAAAATAAAATCACTTCTGCTGATACCCTTTACCCCCAAGATGTTGAATATTTTTTTAGCTGCTGCATTAAGGTTTTGCAATTGTACATGCGTTAACCTTGCAGGTGTGATTTCCTCAGATCTACCCTCATATTTGGCAGCATAGTCAAAGAAATCGCTATGGGTAATAATTTCAGTAGGGGCTAAAACCTGAACGTTTCCTTTATATTCGATTACGCCAATAGAAACTTCAGTTCCAGATAAGTAACTTTCAATCAATACTTCATTGTCTTCCGCCAGTGCCGTTTTTATGGCTGCTGACATTTCTTCCAGTTTGTTGACTTTGACAACGCCAAAGCTGCTGCCGGCCTTGTTGGCCTTTACAAAGCAGGGAAGTCCTACACTTGAAGCTAGTAATTTGCTGTTCCAATCCGAATGGGAATCAATAATGGTATTTTTAGCCATAGCGATCCCGTGTGGTTGAAGTTTTTCTAAAGTTTTATGCTTGTTGTAAGTCAGTTCAGATACCGCTGCGGAACAGCCTGTGTAAGGCACTTTTGCCTTGTCTAAAACTTTTTGAAGGACGCCATTTTCGCCTGGCGCTCCATGAACGGCAATAAATACAGCATCAAAAACATATTTCCGACCTTTATATTGATAAGAAAAATCAGTTTGATTTACCTCCAGCTCGTTACCCTTGTGCATTACAGTCCAGCTTTCAGCGTTTATAATGACGGGTTTTACATCGAAAATATTATTAGGAATATTATCGATAACAACCGTTCCACTCTTAATCGAAATAGCATGCTCGGATGTAGTTCCGCCCATTACTACAGCAATATGCTTTTTCATAAGGCAAATATCATTATTTTTGGACTTCATTGAAACATATTATGCTTCACTTCTTACGTTTTTTATTTAGCAGGGCCTTTTTTTGGAACTTGCTTTTGGTGTTAATCGCTATTACAGCACTGTTGCTATTGACTTTTTATGGACTCAATTGGCACACTCGACAGGGAGATTTCATTAAAGTGCCCGACTTACATAGCATGACCATTACTGATGCAAAAGATCTCTTGCAAGACCAAGCCCTCAATTATGAAGTCATTGATTCCGCAAGATTTAATCCTGCTTACGTCCCTTTTGCTGTAATTGAACAAATACCGCTTGCTGGTGAATTGGTCAAAAAAAACAGAAAAATATATTTAACCCTGAATCCAGCAAACTTTAACGAAGTGATACTACCCGACGTTATTCAAATTACACGACGATCTGCCGAGTCAACCCTTCGTGCAGTTGGTTTGGAAATAGGTGAAATTTTATATCAGGATAATATTGGAAAGGACATGGTCTTACAATTGCGTTATGATCAAGCGCCTATTGCACCTGGCGATAAACTTCCCAAAACATCCAGGGTAGATTTGGTGTTGGGCAACGGTAAGAAACCTGTAGAAGAATGATGAATCAAGAAAACAATTTAGACATCCTTCACGAGCATTATTCTTTTGGTGCAGATGCTGGTCAAGAACCCTTACGCGTAGATAAGTTTTTAATGAATCGCATTGAAAACGCCACACGTAATAAAATACAGCAGGCAGCAACAGCTGGTTATATTCAAGTAAATGACCAAGCAGTTAAATCTAATTATCGTGTAAAGTCCGGAGATGTTGTTCGTGTTTTCCTGGCACATCCGCCGCATGAAGATTTGCTTGTTCCCGAAGAGATGTCTCTTGATATTGTTTACGAAGATGATAGCCTTTTGGTGGTTAATAAAGATGCTGGTAGGGTGGTGCACCCAGGACATGGGAATTATACAGGGACTCTAATTAACGGTCTTATTTATCATTTCGATCAGCTCCCTAAAAACAGTAATAATAGGCCTGGACTGGTTCATCGTATTGATAAGGATACTTCTGGACTTTTGGTTGTGGCTAAAACAGATAATGCTATGGCGTTTCTGGCACAGCAATTTCACGATAAAACTTCTGAACGCCAATATTTGGCACTAGTTTGGGGTGACGTTACAAACGAACAAGGAACAGTAAATGGTCATTTGGGTCGTGATCCAAAAAACAGGCTGCTAATGACCGTATTTCCTGATGGAGATCAGGGCAAGCCTGCCATTACCCATTACGAAGTTGTGGAACGCTTTGGATATGTTACTTTAATAAAATGTGTCCTCGAGACAGGGCGAACACACCAGATTAGAGCACATATGAAGTACATAGGTCATACCTTATTCAATGATGGACGTTATGGTGGAGATAAAATTCTAAAGGGTACTACCTTTACCAAGTATAAGCAGTTTGTCGACAATAGCTTTAAGCAGTTGCCACGCCAAGCTCTACACGCCCAAACCCTTGGGTTTATGCACCCCGAAACAAAGAAAAAAATGTCTTTTATGGCGCCTTTACCTGATGACTTTGAGGGTGCAATTAAAAAGTGGCGTAACTATGCCCAACACCAACACTTGGGCAATTCCTAATTGTGGTATGAGCTTGTTTTATAGGTTTGTGTTGAAAACTTCAATGTAGTATTGTATTTTTAAAAAAAAAAATTAGTGATGAAAATTCTTATTTCTCCAGCCAAGTCACTTGACTACAAAAGCCCCCTTCCAACTGCTGAAAGCAGCCAGCCTGTATTTTTAGATGACGCTAAAGTGTTGAATACTGCACTCCGATTAAAAAAACCAACAGATTTGCAGGCACTTATGGGTATTTCAGAAAAATTAGCTTCCTTAAACTGGGAACGAAATCAAGATTTTGAAACTCCTTTTAATGTCAACAATGCACGCCCAGCTGTGTTTGCGTTTAATGGTGATGTTTATACAGGGTTGGATGCATATACACTAGATGAAAACACTCTTGGAGTGGCACAAAACAGTCTCCGTATCTTATCGGGACTCTACGGTCTTTTAAAGCCTTTAGATTTGATGCAGCCTTATCGTTTAGAAATGGGCACCTCATTTGGTGTCAATGGAAACAACAGCCTTTATGCATTTTGGAAAGACAAACTGACTGTCCATTTAAAAAATGAGTTAAAAACATCCGAACTGGTTGTTAATTTAGCCAGTAAAGAATACGCCAAAGCCGTAGATTTTAAAGCATTAGATAACCCTGTAATCAGCCCAGTTTTTAAGGATTTTAAAAACGGCAAGCTTAAAATTATCTCCTTCTTTGCCAAAAAGGCTAGAGGGCTGATGACCAGACACCTGTTAGAAAAAAACGCAACTACCATAGCAGATGTGCTCGCTTTTGAAGCTGATGAGTATGCCTATAGTGAATCCGAAACCGAAGACCCTACTTCGCCTGTTTTCGTGCGCTGAGTTTCCTTTTTTTTGTCACCTTTGACCTTCTAACGCTATAACTTTTATTGACGATTTTTCCTCGGCGTGTTTTTTTGTCTCCTTTTCCCATTTTGAATTTGATTATTTTGGGTTAAAAACGATAATTGAAGCCAACATTAAGAATTCCTTTGTACCCTAAACTCAGCTCGGCTACAACAGCGGTTTTTTTTCCATAGCAAAAACCAAACCCTGTTAGATGATAGCCAAATCTCCCTGTGTTTCCTTTGGAAGCTTTGTAACTTGTTCCACTTTCAGGTTTTGATGTTCCTTGGATGTTTACATATCCGGCTGACAAACCTGAATACATCCTATATTTTGGATTTGCATTGTGGAGAATTTTGATTAAACAACTTGTGTTTTAGAACTTCCTCAAAAAAACAATAGAAATATGTGGGCAGTCAAATAGACTGATAAGTAGAATTGATTTGGGGAATAATTCTAATGTAAAATTACAAATTTTATCAATTTTAACGTATCTGATTTATAAAATCTATAACTTTAGCTGCTCTATTTGCTTCCAAGTGTTTTATAAATGCAGAGCCAATGATAGCGCCTTTGCTATGGGCGGTAGCCGCTTGATAGGTTTCTGCGTTGCTGATTCCAAATCCAACCAAGAGTTTGGCGTTTAGTTTCATCGCACCAATGCGTCTAAAGTATTCGGCTTGAGTGTCGCCAAAACTGTTTTGTACACCTGTTGTGGCTGCACTACTTACCATATATATAAAACCTTCTGAAACCTCATCTATAAAGCGGATGCGTGCTTCTGGTGTTTGTGGTGTAATTAAAAACATATTTAGCAGTCCGTACTGTTGAAACAAGGCTTGGTATTGCTCGTGATACACATCTACGGGAAGGTCTGGTATAATAAGTCCATCGATACCCACTTCTTTACAGCGTTGACAAAAGCGTTCCACGCCATATTGCATCATAGGATTAAAATATCCCATGACTATTAGCGGTACACTGATATGATTTCGCACGTCCTTTAACTGATCAAATAGCTTGTCGGTTGTCATGCCGTTTTTCAGGGCTTGTGTAGAGCTTTCTTGGATGGTTGGTCCGTCTGCCAAGGGGTCTGAAAAAGGCAATCCCAATTCAATCATGTCTACCCCCGAAGCTTCCAATTGTTTAAGAATACTAACAGTGTCTTCTAGTTGTGGAAAACCAGCTGTAAAATAAATGGAGAGTAGTTTGTGGTCTTGCTCGAGTACGGATTGAATACGGTTCATATGATAAAAGCTCACTTTATTTCAAAGGCCAAAAATACTCTTTTACCAAAGGACAAGCAACAAAAAGTTCAAACCTACTTTTTTTTAAGCAAGTCTCTGATTTCTGTCAGTAATACTTGTTCTTTAGATGGTTTAGTTGGATGAGCTGGTGCTTTTTCTTCCTCCGTTTCAAACGCATCTTTTATTTTATTGTAGAATTTCACCACTAAAAAAATGGCGAAGGCTACAATAAGGAATGTGACAATGGTATTTATAAACATACCATAGCGGATAGCAATTTCCGCAGTTCCTTCTGCTTCAACAGCAGGTTGAATTACATATTTGAAAGAGGCGAAGTCAACGCCTCCGATGAGTTTCCCCACTGGTGGCATGATGATGTCATTGACCAATGATTTTACGATAGCGCCAAAATAAGTGGCCATAATAAGACCAACGGCTAACTCAATAACGTTGCCTTTGCTAATAAACTTTTTAAACTCTTTCACGAATGGTGTATTTAACACCCCTTTCAACTTCATAAAGCAAACCTATATTTAACGCACTTTTTTGAATAAGATTGGGGAATATTCAAATACTAAATTACGCTTTTTTTGAATGTTATAACTTAAAATAATCAATGTAGGTTTCAAGATCTTTGTCACCACGACCAGAACAGTTGAACAACAAGATGTCATTAGGTTCAAATTTTCGCTCATCCAAAATAGCAAAAGCATGAGCCGTTTCAATTGCTGGAATGATCCCTTCCATTTGCGAGAGACTTAGTCCCCAATCCATGGCCTCTTGGTCTGGAATAGAAACAAATTCTGCGCGTTGGCTGCGATACAAATGTGCATGCATGGGACCAACACCTGGATAATCTAGACCAGCAGATATGGAATAGGGTTCGGTGATTTGTCCATCGGGGGTTTGCATGAGCAGGGTTTTACTGCCGTGAATGATGCCTTCTTTTCCCAATGCGGAAGTAGCGGCACTTTCGCCAGAATCAATCCCTTTTCCAGCAGCTTCCACAGCAATGATATTAACCCTTGGATCATCTAAATAATGGTAATAGATACCCGCGGCATTGCTACCTCCACCTACACAGGCAATCACATGGTCTGGGTAATCACGTCCTTCAGCTTCTTGTAGTTGTGTTTTACATTCTTCACTAATAACGGATTGAAAACGCGCCACCATATCCGGGTAGGGGTGTGGTCCTACAACAGAACCAATAATGTAGTGTGTATCTACAGGGTTGTTGATCCAATCACGAATGGCCTCGTTTGTAGCATCTTTAAGCGTTTTGCTTCCCGATTGTGCTGACCTAACCTCTGCGCCTAACATTTTCATACGGGCTACGTTGGGCGCCTGGCGTTTGATATCCAATTCACCCATATATACAATACACGTGATACCCATAAGCGCACAAACAGTTGCTGTGGCAACCCCGTGTTGTCCTGCTCCTGTTTCAGCTATAATACGTGTTTTCCCCAGTCGTTTAGCCAATAGAATTTGTCCAATGGTGTTGTTGATCTTATGTGCACCTGTGTGACACAAATCTTCTCGTTTTAAATAGATTTTTGTGTTGTATTTTTCAGATAAGCGTTCCGCAAAATACAATGGCGTAGGGCGACCTACATAATCTTTTAGTAGCTGATTAAATTCTTTTTTGAATTCGTCTTTGGCGGTAATTTCAAGGTAGTTCTGACGCAATTCCTCAACATTTGGGTAGAGCATTTCAGGGATGTAGGCACCACCAAAATCTCCGTAGTAGCCTTTTTCGTTTACATTGTATGTACTCATAGCACTAATTTTTCTTTAAACTTTTTCAATTGCTCAGCATCTTTAAGTGCTGGAGCAGTTTCAAACTTGCTGTTGATGTCAATCGCATAAAGAGGCAAATCTGTGTTGCGAAGTTCGTTAATCTTATCTATTTCTGCCAGCCCGATGCCGCCACTTATAAAAAAAGGCAAATCAAAGGGATACTTTTCTAAAATAGACCAGTCAAAAGTAGTTCCATTTCCTCCTGGCATAGGTCCTTTGGTATCAAATAAGAAAAAATCACAGTAGGGTAGATAGTCAAGTAGTGTATCAAAATCAAAGGCTTCACCTACTCCAAATGCTTTGATAACTTGTGCTTTTCCTTGTAGTTCTCGACATAGTACGGGTGACTCATTGCCGTGCAATTGCACAGCACCGAGCTTGTGGTTTTCAATCGCATCTTCGATTTCCCCAACAGCGGCATCAACAAACACCCCTACTTTTGTAATGCCTGCAGGTACATGTTGTGGTTTTGAACAATGCCTTTTTGAGCCAGCCCACATGATAAATCCCATATAGTCAGGTTGTAGAACGGCTACTTCTGAAATATTGTTTGCTTCGCGCATGCCACATACTTTCCACTTCATGAGCTGTAGTTTTGAATGAAGTTATGTGCAGCTTTACCAGGGTTGTCTTGAAGCATAAAATGTTCTCCCATCAAGAAGCCGTCGAAACCAGCGTTGGAAAGTTTTTCAATAGCATCGTAAGACGAAATGCCACTTTCTGAAATTTTTACTTTGTCATTTGGTATGTGCTTGGCTAAGGCGAGACTGATGTTTAGGTCTACAGAAAAGTCCTTGAGGTTTCGGTTGTTCACTCCAACTACATCAACATAGGTCAAGGGAGCTTGTGTAAGCTCTTCTAGGTTATGCACTTCCAGTAGCACGTCAAGTCCTATTTCTTTTGCGGTTTTAGCAAGTTGATTCGTTTCTTCTGCGTTAAGACAAGCCTTAATAAGCAATATGGCATCAGCGCCATAGGCTTTGGCCTCGTGAATTTGATAGGCATCCATAATAAATTCTTTTCGCAATAGAGGCAGATTACACGCAGCACGCGCCAAGAGCAAATCTTCTGTAGAACCTCCAAAATATTGTCCATTGGTAAGTACTGACATGGCTGCTACGCCAGCTTGCTCATATCCTGTTGCTACCGCTGCAGCTCTGGAGTGTAATTTTATTTGAGGCTTAGAGGGTGAACGGCGTTTATGTTCGGCCACAATTCCCATTGAGGTCTGTCTAATCCCTTCAGCAAAGGAGATTGTTTTCCTGTTGTAGTGGGGCATGGCTTGTAACTGCGCTTGGGACATCATCTTCTTTTTCAGAGCGATTTCCTTGCGTTGATCTATGACGATTTGTGCTAAAATGCTCATGCTTTACTCAGTGCTAATAATTTGGTGAAGGCACCTAATGCCTTTTTTGATTCAATAGATTCTTGTGCTTTGGTATAGCCCTCTGGTATCGAAATGTCCAGTGCTGTTGCAATAGCGGTACCTGCGTTGGCACATACGACTTGTTTTTGTGCGGCCGTACCCTTGTCATGGAGGACTGCTGTAAAAATTGCTGCTGCATCTTCAACCGTATTTCCGCCACCAATAGCCTCAGGCGTAAGTGGCTTTAGCCCAAAGTCTGCAGGGCGAACAAGGCGTTCTCCAGTATTGGAAATAATGTTGGTTGCACCCGTTAAGGAAATTTCATCATAGCCGTCAAGGGCATGCAACACACAAAACTGCTTATCTGATCGCTGAAATAAGTATCCGTATAAACGCATTAGCGCCAAATTAAACACCCCTACGATTTGGCGCTTGGGCATACACGGATTGACCAAGGGCCCTAGCATATTAAAAAAGGTTTTGAGTTGGAGCGCACGCCTGATAGGTGCTACATGTTTCATCGCTGGATGAAACAAAGGCGCATGCAATACACAAATACCTGCTTGGTCTATACAGCGTTCCAAAAAGTCGGCTTCGTTAGAAAAACGAATGCCTAAATGTTCCATTACATTACTTGATCCACAAGAAGAGGAAACACCATAGTTGCCGTGTTTTGCAACGTGGACGCCTGCACCAGCTGTTACAAATGAAGCTAATGTGGAGATGTTAAAGGTGTCTTTGCCGTCCCCGCCGGTACCGCACAAATCAATAGGGTTGTAAGCAGCCAGATCAACTGCTATACAAAGTTCAAGTAACGCATCTCTAAATCCGGCCAATTCGGCAACATCAATGCTACGCATCATGTATACGCTTAAAAAGGCGGTAACTTGATAAGGGTCTGCTGCACCGCTGCCAATAAAGAGTAGCGCACCCTTGGCTTCTTGCTGCGATAGCTTTTCGTGTTGTGTAAGACGTGTTAGAATCTCTTTCATAGTGCAACCCAGTTTTTTAATAGCTTTTTTCCATTGGGTGTAAGCACCGACTCAGGGTGAAACTGTACACCATAAATGGGGTGCGTTTTGTGCTTGAAGGCCATCACCTGACCATTTTCTTCCTCGGCCAACAAGATAAATCCGTCAGGCAGTGGTTTGTTGACTACCCAAGAGTGATAGCGCCCAACATCAAATGTACTTGGGAGTCCCGCAAACAGGGCATCGTCTTGCGTTATGGTCATTTTACTCGCTACCCCGTGAAATACGGTTGAAAGGTTGGTTAATGAACCACCGAAAACCTCTGCAATTGCTTGATGCCCTAAGCAAACGCCAAGCATGGGAATACTAGTTGCGTATGCTTCAATGGTGGCTTTAAGTAGACCAGCCTCATCTGGAATCCCAGGTCCCGGAGAAAGCACGACTTTATCATAACCAGCTACTTCTTCAAGGGTGAACTGATCGTTTCGTTTTACGGTAACGGTACAGCCTAGTTCCTCTAAGTAGTGCACCAAATTAAAGGTGAAAGAATCGTAATTATCAATGACTAAAATATTCATGGAAATTGTTTTTCTGCTTTGTCCATGGCGGTGTTAAGCGCACGTAATTTATTGTAAACTTCTTGCAATTCGCTTTCGGGGTCTGATTTTGAAACAACACCCGCGCCTGCATGATAGTGCAGTACATTGTTTTTACTCAAAAACGATCTGATAATAATGGCGTGGTTGTAGTTACCTTTGAAGTCCAAAAACCCAATAGCACCACCGTAGAAGGAGCGATCTGTGGTTTCATAGGATTCGATAAGTTGCATGGCGCGGTGTTTGGGCGCACCGCTTAATGTTCCAGCAGGAAAGGTGTCTGCTACAATTTGCATACTAGCCGTTTCCTTCTTTTTTTGCCCTGTGACCTTAGATACCAAGTGGATAACGTGCGAGTAAAATTGAACTTCTCTGTCTTTTTCAACGGTTACTTGCTGTCCATGACGGCTCAAATCGTTTCTTGCCAAATCTACCAGCATCATGTGTTCGGCATTTTCTTTCAAGTCTTTTGCCAATTCTTTTGCTCTAGCTTCGTCCTGTACATCATTCCCCGTTCGGATAAATGTACCTGCTATGGGGTGAATTTCTGCTACACCATCTTGTACTACCAGTTGTGCTTCTGGCGAACTGCCAAAGATTTTAAAACCTCCAAAGTCAAAATAGAAAATATATGGCGATGGATTGATAGAGCGCAGTACGCGATACAAACTGAAGTCATCTCCGCTGTAGGCTTGTGAAAAGCGACGGGAAAGTACAATTTGAAAAACGTCGCCACGCATGCAATGCTTTATGCCTTTTTTGACCAAGTCTACAAATGCTTCATCACGCATATTAGACGATGCTTCCCCTTCTTTTTTAAATGAATAAGAATCACGTGCAGGAGCCTTGAGTAATTTTACAAGCTCAGCTAGGTTGCTTTCGCTTTGATAACAATGGGCAAAAAGCTTGGCTTGGTTGTTAAAAACATTGATTGCGATAATATTTTGATATAGTGCATAATATATCTCGGGTATATCTGCATCTCCTCCTTTTTTTGTTAGCTCAATATCTTCAAAATACTGTACGGCCTCGTAAGATGTATAGCCAAACAAGCCGTTGCTTAAAAAGCGATTTTCAAGTTCGTCTGTATCAAATTGAGCAGCAAATGTTTCGAGCCTATTAACTACCGAAATGTCTGGAGTAACAATTGTTTGGGAAGTACTGCTGTCTGGAAAGCGCTCTGTTATGTTTTGGTTGTGCACCTTAAACGAGGCAATGGGGTTAAAGCATATATAGGCCACACTGTTGTCATTGGCACCATAGTCAGAACTTTCGAGCAACACACTTTCTGGGTATGCGTCTCTAATTTTAAGATACATATTGACCGGTGTCATGGTATCGGTCAAAAGTTCACAAGTATCAGTTTGTAGTTTAAACTTCATTAGTTAAAAATAAAAAAAGGCTTGTCATATTATGACAAGCCTTTTAATTTTATATAATACGCTTATCACCTCCAATTAGGAGTTCCACCAAAGCGTATTAAAAATGCGTTTTTTCATCTCCCCAAATATATGCAATTCAGCTATAAAAAAACAAGGGCTAATAGGTAAAGCTCACACCAAGCTTCAATTCGTCGTTAATAAGCTTGTCCCCTAGGTTTTCAAAAAAGGATCCAGATCTAAATTTTACATTGTATTTTGAACGGTCAATCTCTAAGTCAGCTGCGGCTGTGTTGTTGTCTATTTTGAGTTCAAACGATTCTGAATGGGTAATGCCTCGTATGGTAAAATCACCTGTAATTTGGTAACCTTCGTAAGAAGGAGTAACAGAAGTAAAAACTAGTGTGGCTTCAGGATGCTCTGCAACCCCAAAAAAATCATCTGATTCAAGGTGGCCAACTAGCCTTGCGCCATATTCTTCAGATAAATCTGTACACATGATAGAGTTCATATCAACAGTGAAGTTACCACCCGTAAGCGCATCATCTTCAAATGTTAGAGCTCCTTTGCTAATGTTAATGGTTCCAACATGCGATTCGGTTGTGATTTTCGATCCCTCCCAATTGATGACTCCATTAGTTATAGCTTTTGTTTGTGCATTTAATCCAAAGCTTAAAAAAGTAATTGCCAAAAAGGCTGTTATTGTTCTTGTATTCATTTTGTTTTTTTAATGTTATTTTGATGTTATCTTATTTAGTAATCGCAATAATTGTTCCATTTCATTTTTAGAAAGGGGCGCGGTGAGTGTTTTCTCTGTATGATTTATAATCGTATCTATTTTTTTGAGTAATTTTAATCCTCTTTGGGTTATAAAAATATTCACCTTACGCCGATTTTCTGGGCAGACAGTACGCTCTACACACCCTTTTTCCAAGAGCTTGTCGACTATCCTAGAGGTATTACTCATGCTGTGAATCATGTCATCTGTTATACTCTCCAAGGATGCAGCAGCTCCATTACGACCTCGTAAAATACGCAAGACGTTAAACTGTTGTAAGCTTAGTCCAAATGGCTGGAGTGTATTTCCGATGTGCTCAGCAAATACATTTCCTCTTTTCATAACGCGCACTACCACGTCTTTATTTATCATTGTACTAACAACTATTGTAGGTACAAATATATATAAAAATTTAAATTATATTTGATAAAATTAAAAGATGCACAAGTTTCTCATTTTTTTATTGATAGCGGCTGCTTGTGTATCTTCGCCCAAAAAACAAGCACAAATGAATGAATTAGCGCCCGATGCATGGGCTGAACTACAAGAGCAAACGTCAGCCTCAGTAATCCTTGATGTTCGAACAGCCGAGGAGTTTGAATCTGGATATATTAAGGGAGCTTTGAATCTGGATATTCGCGGAGGAGCAGACTTTCTCGCTTCTATTGAAAAGTTGGATAAATCGAAATCCTATTTTGTGTATTGTCGCTCTGGCTCAAGAAGCGGACAGGCTTGTCAGCTTATGAGTCAAATGGGTTTTAGTGCTGTATATAATCTTTATGGCGGCGTCCTTGCTTGGGAGGGCGATTTGGAGGAGTAATCTCAAAACAAGGTGCGCGAAGAACTGCTCGCCAATTTATCGAAAGCACAACATTTTCGTCGTAAATCGTTAAAAACAAATGACACCGAAACCCTTGTTTTGGCCAAAACTGGATAATCAAACCCAAATTAAAACCTGATTTTTTAATGCACATATTCAACTAAACAATCCCTTTGGGTAGGAAATATTGACCTTCAATTTTTATCCCATAATCAGTCTGCACAAAACGTAAACACTTTGTATGCTTCGACACAAGGAAAGACGACCTCCTTTTGGGAATCATACTATCAATTTGACATACCGTAAAACGACGCCAATGGAAACTGACTAAGTAGTCTATACAGCTACTTCTTTTAAATACTGTTTTTTTTCTTCTTTACTTAATTACTGTAAATACACTGTTGATAGGCTTGTCTATCAAATAGTAGACTAGATGCGTTAACTAAACCTGATAAAACAATTACAGTTTAAAGTTTAAGTAACTTGGTTGCGCCATTGAGAATACTCTGGAAAGTAAGGTCAATATTAAGAAAAAAACAATTATTGTAATTTATACGGATGCTTATCATGTAGCTTTGGATACGAGCTTTTAAATCTTTATTACTTTTGTAACATGAGCACTATGCATGAATTGCGATATTTTCTAGAAAAACGTGGCTTTGAAGTATGCTCACGATTGGCAGAACGCCTAGGTATGAAAGCAAAACACGTGCGTATTTTCTTTATATATCTGAGTTTTTTTTCATTGGGAGCTGGCTTTGCATTATATTTGGTTTTTGCCTTCTGGCTTAGAATGAAAGATTTTTTATTTGCTAAACGCTCATCAGTTTTTGATTTATAATCCAAACCAATTTATGAAATACTTTATTACCCTAGTAATGGCCATTTTGTGTCTGCCAGTTAACGCTCAAACCACCGAAAAGGGACTAGATGACCGTATTAATGAAGCATTTAAACCTGTTTCTGACTTTTTCTCTGAGCTTATTTTTTTTCAAGTTGGGGGCAATCCGTTTGTAATTTATTTACTGGTCGGAAGCGCATTATTTTTTACTATTTACTTTGGATTTATCAATGTTCGCAGATTTTCATTGGCTATAAATGTTGTACGCGGGGAGTATGACGATATTGACCGTCATCCCACTTCAGAAAAAGCAGCTGTAAATTTAGCTGGCAGCGATATAGTTGACACCACAAAAGATGAAAGTCAAGATGGTGAAGTGAGTCATTTTCAAGCATTGGCAACGGCTGTTTCCGGTACTGTTGGAAATGGAAATATCGCTGGGGTTGCCCTTGCAATTGCACTTGGCGGTCCTGGCGCTACCTTTTGGATGATTGTTTGCGGGCTTATTGGTATGTCTACAAAGTTTGTGGAATGTACGCTTGGAGTAAAATATCGTGATGTAGGACATGACGGAACGATTTATGGGGGTCCTATGTATTATTTGAAAAAAGGTTTAAGTGAAAAAGGTTTTGCTAAGCTGGGAAAGATTACAGCAGTGATTTTTGCAGTATGTTGTATTGGAGGTTCTTTTGGTGGAGGTAATGCTGCCCAATCGAACCAAGCGACAGTAGTATTAAAGCAGCTTATGGGGCTAGAAAGCACCAGTGCTGGGGCTGTTATTGGCGTGTTGATGGCAATCCTTGTTGGGCTAATAATCATTGGCGGGATTAAGCGTATCGCTTCTGTAACAGAACGTATTGTTCCTTTTATGGCTGTGCTGTACGTATTGGCATGTATTTATATTTTATCTGTTAATTTTAGTTTTTTAGATGATGCTATTTTGCTTATTGTTTCAGAAGCATTCAATCCAAAGGCCATTGGTGTCGGGGGCGTCATTGGCGTTTTAATGGTAGGTTTTAAACGTGCTGCTTTTTCAAACGAAGCAGGAGCAGGTTCAGCCTCAATTGCCCATTCTGCCGTAAAAACAAAGTACCCAGCCTCTGAAGGCTTAGTCGCATTATTGGAACCATTTATTGATACCGTGGTAATTTGTACGATGACAGCTTTAGTCATTATAACTTTTAATAGTCAAAATAAGTTTGCCTATGGAGATTTGTCTAAATACGACAATGCTATTGAACAAACGGATGGTAGTTACAGTCTTGTAATTGACGGGGTCAATTATGAAGATGTTAGCGGAAAGGTTTTGATAGATGGCAGCCTTTACGAGGGTGCTGGAATTACTTCTAAAGCATTTGAGCAATATATACCATTTTCGGATTTGTTCTTAACCATAGCAGTTTTCTTATTTGCAATATCAACCATGATTTCATGGTCTTACTATGGGATTCAGTCTTGGAAGTTTTTGTTCGGCAGGGGTAGGCGTGCAGACATAACCTACAAGTTGTTATTTTTGATTTTTATCATAATTGGATCTGCAGCAAGTATGGACTCTATTTGGGCCTTCTCTGATGCAATGATATTTGCTATGGTATTCCCCAATATGATTGGGCTTTACTTTTTGTTCCCAGTGGTAAAAAAAGAACTAAACAGATACCTTACTGCCATACGAACCAAATCATGATCTAAATATGTGAAACCCCAGGTCCTTTCTATAAACCAAATAAAGCACAGCGCAGAGGGGTGTTTTAGACTTTCTTTTTATTCCTTGTTGTTTACTTGCTTAATTTGTTAATTGATAGACAAGTCCCAGTGGCACAAAATTTTTGGTTAAAAAGCAAACAAGTCTGTCATCTAATAGACTCCCTAACCACTATGGTATTACTTAGCTATTATTACACAAATAGACTCTGTTAAAAAAGCAAGATTATCTTTATATTTGTACTTTAATTAGCTATGAATACTGAATTACAAATAGGTCCATCCTTTGAATTGGGCGAAATACACAAGCTGATTTCAGCCTCAGCTCGTGATTTTGCAAGACAATACATTGCCCCTTACGTAATGGACTGGGATGAACAACAATTTTTTCCTAAAGAACTATTGCGTCAAGCTGGCGAAATGGGTTTTATGGGTATACTTGTACCTGAAACGTATGGCGGTGCTGGTCTCGGATATTTTGAGTACACAGCTATTATTGAAGAAATTTCAAAGGTTGATCCTTCCATTGGACTTTCCATTGCAGCACACAACTCTTTGTGTACAAATCACATTTTGACTTTTGGGGATGAGTCTCAGAAACAACGATGGTTGCCCAAGCTTGCTACTGGCGAATGGATAGGTGCATGGGGCTTGACCGAGCACAACACAGGTTCTGATGCTGGCGGTATGAATGCTACTGCTGTTCAGGATGGAGACGACTGGATTATCAATGGCACTAAAAACTTTATTACCCACGGTAGCAGCGGAGACATAGCTGTTATAGTGGTGCGTACAGGCGAAAAAGGCGATAGTCGCGGGATGACTGCCTTTGTTGTTGAGCGTGGTACCCCAGGCTTTTGTTCGGGTAAAAAAGAAAATAAACTTGGAATGCGCGCATCGGAGACAGCAGAGCTTGTTTTTGATAAATGTCGTATACCAGACTCCAACCGTTTGGGCCCTGTCGGCGATGGATTCATTCAATCCATGAAAATATTAGACGGCGGAAGAATTTCTATAGCCGCATTGTCCTTGGGAATTGCAAGAGGTGCTTATGAGGCTTCGTTAAAATACTCTTCCGAACGAGTACAGTTTGGAAAACCCATCAACGCATTTCAGGGTATTTCATTTAAGTTAGCAAAGATGGCCACAGACATTGAAGCTTCAGAATTGCTGATGCACAAAGCTTGTTATGAGAAGAATATGGGCAGGCGCATGACGAAAATAAGCGCCATGTGTAAGCTTTTTGCTTCTGAAACTTGTGTAAGTGTTGCAAATGAAGCTGTGCAGGTTTTTGGTGGTTATGGTTATTCTAAAGATTATCCTGTCGAAAAATACCTTCGTGATTCCAAACTTTGTACTATTGGTGAGGGCACTTCTGAAATCCAAAAAGTGGTTATTGCAAAACAAATTTTAAAATAGGGTAGTAGGTTCTTATAAATACTATTATATTTGCCACTTAATTCTAAAGAAAGGAGGGTAGATTCATGCTAATAATTCCAATTAAAGACGGTGAAAATATCGATCGAGCACTAAAGCGCTTCAAACGTAAGTTTGATAAAACAGGAACTATGCGTCAGCTCCGTCAGCGCCAGACATTCTCGAAACCCTCAGTTTCGCGTCGCGCCGAAATTCAAAAAGCTGCATATATCCAACACCTTCGCGACCAAGAAGACGTTTAATATCTTTTTGTAACTTGTCCTAATGGACAACGTCGCTGCTTTTCTCCGCTATTTAAATTCTGAGAAAAATTATTCCGCACATACGGTACGTGCCTACAGCAAAGACATAGAAGGTTTTGCTACGCACTGTTCCGATCATTATGGTTTGCACAATCTTGAGAAAGTGCATTACGCCATGCTACGTGACTATGTTATCGTATTGTCTAAGCGTGGTTTGACCATGCGAAGCATCAACCGTAAGTGCTCTGCACTTAAATCACTGTATGCGTATTTCCAGAAAGTTGGTATCATTGAGGTGCATCCTTTTGCCCAACACAAGGCTGTTAAGGGAAAGAAGGCATTTATTACTCCTTTTAGCGTGGCAGAGCTCAATACGGTACTTGAGAAAATTGACCGATCAGATTTCGCGGGCTTACGTGACGCTACAGCCATTGAGCTTTTGTATAGTACGGGCATCCGTCAAGCCGAGCTCATTGGATTGAAAACTTCCGATATTGATTGGGCACGGAGTCAAATACGTGTTTTAGGCAAACGCAACAAAGAGCGTCTTGTTCCGCTTATACCTGCGCTAACAACCGCATTAAAATGGTATGTAGAGCAGCGTAAGGACTATCTAGGATCGTCATCGCACTCCTTCTTAATGGTTACTAATAATGGTAACAAAATCTACCCAGCATTTGTATATCGTTTAATAAAAACGTATTTTAGAGGGATATCTAATAAGATAAGTACCTCTCCACATGTGTTGCGACACAGTTTTGCAACCCATATGCTAGATGCGGGTGCAGATATAAACGTGGTTAAGGAAATACTTGGTCATGAAAGCCTGGCTGCTACTCAAGAATACACGAAAGTTCAGCTCCCAAAGGTGCAAGACGCCTATCGCGCGGCACATCCAAGAGCAAAAAAGTAAGCATGGACCAAGCTCAACTTTTTAACTTTTTAAAGTCTTTTAAATGCAATTAACAATTCAAGCTGTCAATTTTTCAATTAAGTCAAAACTCAACTTCTTTATATGCAAGCGTGTCGATAAATACAAACACTATTACGGAAAAATTTTATCTACTGACTTGTACATGAAGCTAGAAAAGTCTGCTCACAGAAGAGGTAAGCAAGTTGAGATTAAAGTAAAAATACCAGGAGAAACTTTGATTGTTAAGAAGGAAAGCAACACTTTTGAACAAGCTATTGATGCGGCTTCTAAGGCTGTTGAGCGTCTGCTTATTCGATCTAAAGAAAAGCAATTACTTTCGTATTAAAATGGCGTTTAATTTTTTTGAAGCCAACTAAATTAATTGTTACATTTGCAACCGCTCTTAAAAATAAGAGTAGAGGCCGATGTAGCTCAGCTGGCTAGAGCAGCTGATTTGTAATCAGCAGGTCGTGGGTTCGAGTCCCTCCATCGGCTCTTTAACTTTTTCACCAGTAAATGGTGAACGATCTTTGTTATAGGGGAGATACTCAAGCGGCCAACGAGGACAGACTGTAAATCTGTTGTTTTTTAACTTCGCAGGTTCGAATCCTGCTCTCCCCACACTGAAAATTAAAATGCGGGAGTAGCTCAGTTGGTAGAGCGTCAGCCTTCCAAGCTGAATGTCGCCGGTTCGAACCCGGTCTCCCGCTCTTTTTTTCATTAACGCCGATGTAGCTCAGGGGTAGAGCGTTTCCTTGGTAAGGAAGAGGTCGGCAGTTCAAATCTGCTCATTGGCTCTTTTTTTTTTTTTTTTTTTTTTTTCA
>Ga0213862_10000098_pt1 | contig 34137 bp, 25 predicted proteins | sample PICome_7_FD_160092 | JGI IMG/M metagenome (GOLD analysis project Ga0213862, IMG submission 160092) | Coastal seawater microbial communities near Pivers Island, North Carolina, United States - PICO266 | ecosystem: Environmental > Aquatic > Marine > Coastal | place: USA: North Carolina... | reverse complement strand
AAACGGCACTTTGTCCTGTAATTGTCCGGCGCTTGTCTTAGTGGAAGTTGTTATTATTGTAATCGATAACGACAAGCGCCCGCAAAGCCTTGTTTTTACTGCAGTTTCAGTCGGTTTTGAATGCGATGCATACGGTATTCGAGTGCTGTCTTTTGACGCAAACCCTACGTTATGAGGGGTGTAACCGCCTGAAACTTTGATTAAATGTATTTCTGACCTATTAAAACTCAAAAGTCCTGCGAAACGGGAATTTTAGAATGAAGACACACAAAGAAATTTACTTAGGCGCTCAAAAATTGGCCACCTCTTTTGATGAAGTTAGTGGAACAGAGGTTAAGATTGAGGGCGAGACTTTCTATAAAATAGCGAACTACGACGCGATGCGCCCATTCTTTATGAGCATCGTAAGTAATTCGAACCACTGGATGTTTTTATCGAGCACGGGTGGATTAACGGCTGGACGTAAAAACAGCAATTTTGCATTGTTTCCCTATTACACGGACGACAAAATCACAGAGTCTTCAGAGACGACTGGGTCGAAGACGTTGTGTTTGGTTACCCGTTCTGATCAAACGAGTTTGTGGGAACCGTTCTCCTCGAAATATGAAGGCGTTTATAACTTAAGTCGCAACCTGTACAAAAACTCCTACGGCAATAAGGTAAAGTTTGAGGAAGTGAATCACGACTTAGGTTTGACCTTTAGTTACGAATGGAACTCGAGTGATAAATTTGGTTTTGTCCGTAAATCTGCGTTAATCAATAACGGTTCAGCGGGGGTTTCAGTCCAATTCATTGATGGACTCCAAAACTTGCTTCCTTATGGAGTAGAAGATGCACTTCAAAATGCAAGCAGCAATCTAGTGGATGCCTACAAGAAGTGTGAACTCGAGGCGTCGGTAGGTTTAGGTCTATTTTCCTTAAGTGCTATCATAGTAGATAAGGCAGAACCAAGTGAGGCTTTACGTTCCAACGTGGCATGGTCGCTCGGCAGACCAAACGCTACTAAACTCTTGTCTTCAAAGCAATTGAACGCTTTCAGAAAAGGTGAATGGCCTACACAAGAGGTCGATATTAAGGCGGAGCGTGGTGCATATATGATTTGCGATACCGTAGATCTGGATGCGGGTGCATCAGAGCACTGGAGTATTTTAGCGGATGTCAATAAAGGACCTGTTGAAATCGCTAATCTTATGGCGGCTTTAGAGCGTCCGGAAGCCCTAAAGGCGGAGGTCGCTGCAGATGTAGAAGAGGGTTCAGCGCATCTCGTGGAATTGGTTGCCGCTTCAGACGGTTTGCAACTTACGAATGATCGATTATTAAACATTCGCCATTTCGCAAATACCATGTTCAACATCATGCGTGGCGGGATATTTGACGATAATTATACCATCGAGAAGGCCGATTTTACCAACTACATTCACAAGGCAAACATTGAGTTGTTTAAAAGAGTTGGGGCGACGTTGGAAGGGCTTGATGAGACCTTTACCCTTCAAGCATTGAAGAGCATCGCTGCCGATACAACGGATGCAGATTTCAAACGTCTGAGTTACGAATACCTTCCGCTGAAGTTTAGTCGTCGTCATGGTGATCCATCGCGCCCTTGGAATAAATTTTCGATCAATACGCGCAACGAAGTTGATGGATCTAAGATTTTAGATTATCAAGGAAACTGGCGCGATATTTTTCAGAATTGGGAAGCTTTAGCGCATTCCTACCCTGAGTTTATGGAGGGAATGATTCATAAATTCTTAAATGCCACCACATTTGATGGCTACAATCCGTACCGCGTCATTAAAGACGGTTTTGATTGGGAAACCATTGAACCAGATAACCCATGGTCTTACATCGGTTATTGGGGCGATCATCAAATCATTTACCTCCTCAAATTCCTCGAGTTCATTGAAGAATATTACCCTGGAACATTAAAGGAATACTTTACTCAGGATCACTTTGTCTACGCGAATGTTCCTTACCGTATCAAGGAGTATGGAGATCTTCTAAAGGATCCCAAGAACACCATAGATTTTGACCATGAGGCCGAAGAGGCTATTCAAGCTAAACGTAGCAGCTTGGGTATTGACGGCGCCTTAATTGTCAACGCGAATGAAGCCATTCACAAGGTGAATTTCATTGAGAAAATCCTAGCAACAGTGCTCGCAAAGGTTTCAAACTTTATTCCAGAAGGTGGAATTTGGATGAATACCCAGCGCCCGGAATGGAATGATGCCAATAACGCCTTAGTAGGTAACGGCGTCAGCATGGTTACGTTGTATTATTTGCGTCGATTCCTAAGTTTTATGGACGGGTTGCTTGCTGATGCGGGTGATGAAGTGAAGATTTCAGCGGAATTGGCCACCTTCTTTACTAGTGTTAAAACAACGCTCGAGTCCCATCAAAATTTGTTAACGGGCTCCATTTCAGACGCCGATCGCAAGCGCGTTTTAGATGGTGTCGGTGAGCCAGCGAGTGCTTACAGAAAACGCATTTATGAAAAAGGCTTTTCAGGAACGTATACTTCCGTTTCTTTAGCTGACGTTCGTTCGTTTGCACAGACTGCAACTGCGTTCATGGAGCATTCAATCGACGCAAACAAGCGCAAGGACGGATTGTACCATGCTTACAACCTAATGACGGTTACAGAAGCGGGTGTTAAAATCAGCTATCTGCCAGAGATGCTTGAAGGTCAAGTGGCCGTGTTGAGTTCAAAATATTTGAGCGCGCATGAAGGCGCTGGGGTTTTAGATGCCTTGAAAGCAAGTGCCTTATTCCGTGAAGATCAATACAGCTACATTTTATATCCGAACAAAGAGCTCCCCCGATTCGTCGATAAAAACTGTATTCCAGCGGCCCGTGCTGAAGCCTCAGAGCTCGTTAAAGTATTGGTTGCGGACGGAAATAAAACCGTCGTACTGCGGGACCGTAATGGACAATACCACTTTAACGGTATGTTCAATAATGTCAACAGTTTGCACGCGGCACTAGATGCACTGCCGGCAAAATATGCAGCCCTTGTGACGAAAGATCGGGCATTCTTAGCAACTGTATTTGAGGAAGTCTTCGATCATAAATCGTTCACTGGACGTTCGGGTACATTCTTCGGTTACGAAGGGCTGGGGTCCATTTATTGGCACATGGTCTCAAAACTACTGCTCGCTACCTATGAAAATACAAATGCTGCGTTAGAAGGAGACGATCCTGCGCTCGTCGGTAGAATGTTTGACCATTACTTTGAAATTTTAGCGGGTATTGGTGCACACAAATCGCCTGAATTGTATGGTGCATTCCCAACGGATCCGTATTCTCATACGCCAGGAGGAAAAGGCGCGCAACAGCCGGGCATGACGGGACAGGTTAAAGAGGATTTGATCAGTCGCTTCGGAGAATTGGGCGTTCATGTCAAGGGTGGCCAATTATCGTTTGTTCCAAAAATCCTTCGCAGCGAAGAGTTTTTGTCTGAGCCGAAAACCTTCAACTACATCGCTTTAAACAACAAGAAAGAGCACATCGAACTTCAAGCAGGTTCGTTGGCCTTTACCTATTGTCAAGTTCCTATCGTTTACCGTTTGGGAGCTACCTCGAGCATTACCGTGATTACAGCATCCTCTACAAGTACTATCGAAGGAACAACACTGGGTAAAGAATGGACGAATGAATTGTTCCAGCGCACCGGTAAAGTCGTTCGATTAGAGGTAACTGTGGTTAAATAAGAATAAAGATGAAACGAGGACTAAGAACTATAGCAGCATTATTACTAGTTGCAGCAAGCTTATTTTCTTGTTCATCTAAAGAAACACCTATGACAAAATCTAAAGCCGCCGCTGAAATTTTAGGCAACCCTGAATACAGCGCTATTTCTTTTGGAGGTTACCGAGGAAAGGAACGTGCTAAGCAACCTACCATCCCGCAGTTGAAGGAGGATTTGAAAATCATGTCCGCCATGGGCATTAAGATTTTACGCACGTACAACTTACAGTTGCCACATGCGTCGAATGTTTTAAAGGCCATTCGCGAATTGAAAGAAGAGGATCCGACGTTCGAAATGTACGTTATGCTGGGTGCTTGGATGGATTGTTTGAACGCATGGACTGACCATCCCGACCATTCAATAGAAGATGCTGTAAACAATGAAAGTGAAATTCAAAAAGCGGTGCGCTATGCGAATGAATACCCTGATATCGTAAAGGTAATAGCCGTCGGTAACGAAGCGATGGTGCATTGGGCAGCGAGCTATTTTGTACATCCCTCGGTCATTCTCAAGTATGTGAATTACTTACAAGAGTTGAAAAAGATGGGGAAATTATCGCCGGATTTATGGATTACCTCCTCAGATAATTTCGCCTCTTGGGGCGGAGGAGAATCGGACTACCACTTGCCTGAATTAGAAGAACTAGTTCAAGCAGTAGACTATGTCAGCGCACACACGTATCCGTTTCACGATACACACTATAACAATGCCTATTGGGATAGTCCCGCCGCAGATGAGGTAGGGTATTCTGACCATGATCGGGTACTTTCAGCCATGCAGCGTGCAGCTTTTTACGCACAAGGTCAATACGAAAGTGTGAAGTCTTATGTGCACGGAATTGATCCAGAAAAGCCCATACACATTGGTGAGACTGGCTGGTCTTCTGTCAGCGTTGGTTTCTACGGCAACAATGGTTCTTTTGCTGCAGATGAATATAAACAAGCGTTGTACTACCAAGCCATGCGTGAATGGACGGATGCGGAGGGCATAAGCTGTTTTTATTTCGAAGCATTTGATGAGCAATGGAAAGATCCTAACCATCCGGACGGATCAGAGAATCACTTTGGTTTAATCACGCTCGATGGAAAGGCAAAGTTTGCTTTGTGGGAATCAGTGGATAAGGGAGATTTTGAAGGATTATTAAGAGGAGGCAATCCCATTACTAAAACCTTTGACGGAGATACAACGGCGATGCTCCAAACGGTAAGTGCGCCTAAAAGAAGAAAATAATGAAGCGTATATTTTCGATGCTACTAGGTCTTGCAGCGCTAACGGCCTGTACAACAATACCAGCCGAAGAAGCAGTAGTTACAGTGCCAAACAACTCTTCGAACTACTTCAAAGCAATCTGCTATCATCCTGTTCCTGCCGGAGATACGCTGCGCAGCTGGGAAACGCTGGATCAGGACCTTGCGCTCATGAAGGAGGCAGGTATCACAACAATCCGTGTTTATGTCCCCATCACTGAGGAGGCCGTTTTGGATAAAATAGCGGCTGCAGACATGCGGGTCATTACAAGTTTTGGTTACAATCAAGACAGTATATACGATATTCTATCAGGCAGTTTCATCGACTATGTGGACCAATTCAAAGGTCACCCTGCTATTTTCCTCTGGGAATTAGGAAATGAGTATAACTACCACCCGGAGTGGTTTGGCGACGATTTGAAGAATTGGTACAATGCCTTAGAACAAGCGGTAGATGCGATACACGCCATAGATACACTGCACCCGGTAACCACGGCGCACGGTGAAATCCCTGATTCTTTGGCACTTTACAAAGGCCGCAATCTTGACATGTGGGGCTTTAACGTTTACCGTTGGGATGTACCTGGGTCGTTCTTTGCGGATTGGACAAAGACCAGCGATCAACCGTTTTATTTTTCCGAAGTGGGCACGGATAGTTACATGACCGTAGCAACAGATTCCTTTGCACAAGGGGAGAACCAGAATGCACAAGCTGCTGCTGTTGCACATATTTTAGATGAAATTTTGGCACATGAGGGCCAATTCCAGGGCATCACCTTGTTCTCTTTTACCGACGGTTGGTGGAAAGCAGGCAATCCCGATACACAAGATATTGGCGGTTGGGCGCCTCACAGTTCTGGCGTACCTTATGACGGCTCACCAAACGAAGAATATTGGGGTATTGTGGATATCAATAGAGCGAAAAAGCAGGTTTTTGACGTGGTCAAAGAGCGTTTCACAAAAGCACAATAGCATGAGAAAATCGGTTTGGTTCTTACTTTCAGTCATTGCCCTGGTCAGTTGTACATCAAAAAATACAATCAATATGAATGTTTTTGAAACCTCCGCGAGCGGCAAACTACATGCAGTTAAAGATGATTTTCAGAAAACAGAACAACATTCAGCTGTTACGATTGACACGAAAAAAAGAAAACAAACCATCATAGGCTTTGGAGGCGCTTTCACTGAAGCTACAGCGCATAACATCAACTTACTAAGTCCTGAGAATAGAGCAGCAATTATTGAGGCGTATTTTGGGGACGACGGTGCAGCGTATTCATTGACGCGCACGCACATGAATTCTTGTGATTTTTCTGTTTCAAATTACTCCTACACACCCGTTGAGGGAGATACAGCATTGGAGCACTTTACCATCGACCCGGATCGCGCAGATATCCTCCCAATGATTAAAGATGCACAAGGGGTTTCTAAAGAAGGGTTTAAGATATTCGGTTCCCCATGGTCGGCAGCACCGTGGATGAAGGACAACAATAACTACGTGGGCGGGAAACTCAAAAAAGAGTACTACCATACGTGGGCCTTGTTTTTTAGCAAATATGTTGACGCCTATCGTGAAGAAGGCATTGATATTTGGGGTTTTACGGTAGAAAACGAGCCGCACGGTAATGGGAATAATTGGGAGAGTATGCATTACTCGCCTGAGGAAATGACTGATTTTGTCGTCAATCATCTGGGCCCCCAGCTCGAAGCCGATGGAAAAGGCGATCTCATTATCATGGGATACGACCAGAACCGCCAGGGAGTCCCCGAATGGGCAGATGTGATGTACCGTGACGATACCACAAAGCGCTACTACGACGGTATGGCTGTGCATTGGTACGAGAGTACCTATGACTATTTTCCAGATATGCTGGACTATGCGCGTCAGGCAGCACCTGAGAAGATCTTACTTCAAACTGAAGCATGTATAGACAATCAGGTCCCTGTTTGGCGCGATGATGCTTGGTATTGGCAAAAAGAGGCGACCGATTGGGGCTACTACTGGCGAGAAGAAGAAAACCGCTACCTCCATCCGAAATACGCACCGGTGAATCGCTATGCAAGAGACATTATCGGGTGTTTGAACCATTGGGTTCAGGGCTGGGTAGATTGGAATATGGTTTTAGATACACAGGGCGGCCCTAATTGGGCTAAAAACTGGTGTATCGCACCCATTATCGTCGATCCTGAAAAGGATGAGGTTTACTACACACCGATTTATTACGTGATGAAACATTTTAGTAAGCACATCCGTCCTGGAGCGCAAGTCCTGGAGGTGAACCACACCGACGGTGACCTCATGATAACGGCAGCTGAAAATGAGAATGGGTCCATCGTAGTAGTAGTCTTTAACGAGGGTGAGCAGCCAAGAAGTTTTGATTTGAACATTAATGGTACGGAGCGATTGATTGCTATTGAGGCGCAAGCCCTTCAAACCATTGTAATAGCACCTAAACAATAGTCTTATGAGTGAAGTAGCATCAACAAAAGTTCCTATGGGCCAGAAGATTGCTTTTGGAGTTGGAATGTTAGCCAATCAGATGTTCCCAGCTGCCATGAGTATTTTCATGGTCGTATTGGTACAAGATTTAGGTTTTCCTGGGTGGATGTGGGGAGTTATTTTCTTTGCTCCACGTGCCTTTGATGCCATTTTAGATCCTATCATGGGTTTTATCTCTGATAATACACGTTCGCGCTGGGGTCGTCGAAGAAAATATGTATTTATAGGTGCCCTATTAATGGGTATATCCTTCATCTTATTGTGGCAGGTCTACCGCGAAAATACATTGACCTACAACTTTACGTATTTCATGCTTTGGTCGTTCGTGTTCTATTTAGGTCTTACCATTTTCGGAGTGCCGTACGTCAGTATGGGCTATGAAATGAGTAATGATTTTCACGAGCGCACGACAGTGATGGCAATCTCGCAATGGATTGGTCAATGGGCTTGGGTCATTGCACCCTGGTTTTGGGTTATTATGTACGATCCCGATTGGTTCCCATCTGGAGATGTGGCGACTCGGACGCTGGCAATCTGGGTAGGGGTTGTATTTACGATCTGTGCGATGGTACCTGCGATTTTCATTAAAGGAGAATCCACCTTAGACCGGACCGATTATGAGTCGCTGAGCCTTGGAAATATCCTTCGCAGTCTAGGAAGCATTCGCAGAAGTTTCGTTGAGGCATTTGCACTGCCTTCTTTCCGTAAGTTGTGTATCACGACGTTCTTAATCTTTAACGGTTTCAATACCATAGCGAGTTTTACCTTCTTCATCATAAAGAGTCATTTGTTTAACGACGATGCCTCAGCCGTGGGAGTTTGGCCTACACTCTTTGGTAGTGTTGGTGCACTCGTGACGACGTTCTTAGTTATTCCTATTGTAGCCCGCATGTCAAAGCAATTGGGTAAAAAGCGTGCTTTCATCATCTCTCAGAGCATCTCGATTATTGGATACATTATGCTTTGGTTCTTGATGGTTCCAGGGAAACCGTACCTGTTTTTATTCGCACTGCCGTTCCACTCTTTCGGTATCGGTGGTTTGTTTACCATTATGATGTCTATGACGTCAGATGTTTTGGACATTGACGAATTGAAAACCGGAAAGCGTCGTGAAGGTGTGTTCGGTGCCATCTACTGGTGGATGGTGAAGCTTGGCTTTGCTTTTGCCGGGGCATTAAGTGGATTGATTCTCACGCTGGTGAATTACCAAAGTGGTGCAGTGGCGCAACCGGAAGGCGCTGTAGACCAATTAAGAATGGTCTTCTCTGGACTACCTATACTCTGCACGCTGATCGCTATTGCCGTGATGTGGAATTACAGTGTTGATGAAAAATATGCGCGTGAGGTCCGCGCGAAATTGGACCAACGAAACCAATAAATCGATTAATTTTTAAGGACGAAATCATGTCGTTTAGAAAGGAAAAATTCATGTCATTGGCCGGTATTACGGCTGTTGAGCATCCTTTAGAGGAGCTAAAAAGTATTAGTCGAGAGTTGCTAGATGCTGGAATTCATGGCATCTGCTTTAGCGCCTATGACGAAGGCCAGCAGCCCGGTGACCAGCTCACGGAAGCTCAGGTTCGAAGAAAATTGAGCATTCTTAAGCCGCACATCTCGTGGGTACGCACCTTTTCCTGTACCGAGGGTAATGAGTTCATCGCTCAGATTGCACATGAAATGGGTATCAAAACTCTAGTCGGTGCATGGTTAGGGGACGATCTTGAGAAAAACGAAGCGGAGATAGCAGGCCTTATCGCTTTGTGTAAGGAAGGTGTAGTCGATGTCGCTGCCGTGGGTAACGAAGTGTTGTACCGAGAAGACCTTGAAGCGCCGGAATTGGTAAAATATATTGAGCGTGTAAAGGCTGAGGTTTCTGGTGTGCCCGTGGGTTATGTAGATGCCTATTATGAATTTACAGATCACCCAGAAGTCAGTGATGTATGTGATGTTATTCTGGCGAATTGTTACCCGTATTGGGAAGGCTGTGCTTTAGACTATTCGTTAATGTACATGAAACAGATGTACATGGAGGCAAAGATTGCCGGTAAGGGCAAGCCTGTATTAATCACAGAAACCGGTTGGCCAAGCAGTGGTCAAAGTATTGGTGGTGCGCATGCCTCTTTTGAAAATAGCTTGAAGTATTTCATCAGTGCTCAGCGCTGGTCTGCTGCCGAAGACATTCCGATGTTCTATTTCTCTTCGTTCGATGAAAGTTGGAAGATTGAGAAGGAAGGCGATGTAGGTGCCTCTTGGGGCCTTTGGGACAAAGATGAGCAGCTGAAGTTTTAACTCTACCAAACGTACTTAGAACTGCACGATTTAGTTGCATCTTTGCAGGATGGAACACAAAAGCGGTTTTGTTAATATCATTGGGAATCCCAACGTTGGGAAAAGCACCCTCATGAACGCTATGGTCGGTGAGCGACTGAGCATTATCACACCTAAGGCACAAACGACGCGTCACCGCATCTTTGGGATCCTAAACGAGCCGGAATATCAGATTGTATTTTCAGATACTCCGGGTGTTATTCAACCGGCGTACAAAATGCAAGAGCACATGATGAAATTCGTGTCAGATGCTTTTGAAGATGCCGATGTTTTCTTGTATTTGGTGGAACCGGGTGATCGTGCGTTGAAAGATGAGGGCTTTTTTCAAAAATTGGCCACCACCGCAGTCCCTGTGCTGTTGATTGTCAATAAGATTGATACCACCACACAGGAAGCGCTAGAAGAGGAAGTTGGGTACTGGCAGACCAGTTTACCAAATGCTGAGATTATTCCCATTAGCGCCCTCGAAGGCGCGAATACAGACTATTTATTGAGTCGACTTAAAGAATTGGTCCCGGTGAGTCCGCCGTATTTTGATAAAGACGCGCTCACGGATAAAACGGAACGCTTTTTTGTTAGTGAGATTATTAGGGAACAAATCCTTCTGAATTACAAGAAAGAAATCCCGTACAGTGTTGAGGTAGATGTTGAGGAATTCAAGGAAGAAGAGGATATTATACGCATGCGATGCATCATTTATGTTGCCCGCGATTCTCAAAAGGGCATCATAATTGGCCACAAGGGAAGTCGATTGAAGGCAGTAGGAATAGGTGCACGTAAGCAATTGGAAGCATTTTTCGCAAAGAAGGTGCATGTGGAGACCTTTGTTAAGGTGAAAAAGAATTGGCGCGACAACGATTTACAGTTGAAGCGCTTTGGTTATAAGAATTAATTATCTTTAATCCTGATTCTAAATATTTGCTTCGCTTGTTGTTACGATTACTTCCCCTTTTTACCTTCTTTTTTTTCTCCCATTTATTGGCACAAACCCAAGATTCTTTAGTTCTTCAACCGGGTGCGTTAGACGGCAAAGATGCCATTGTTTGGAGCATTACCCCAGATTCCACCTGGGGATGGAACCAAGAGGCGACACTAACTGCCTGGACCTATCAGGGGGATCCGTCGTATAAGCGTTTTTATATTGAGTTTGACTATTCGAACATTCCTCCTGGGGCGATCATTGATAGCGCATTTATATTCTATAACAACAACCCTTCAGCACCCTCACACGGTGGGTTGCACAGCGGATCGAATACATTTTGGGTGCGTCGTGTAACATCCTCTTGGGATGAAGATTCCATCACTTGGAACAACGCGCCATCTGCTACCACAACTAACCAAGTGCAGGTTGGGGCATCAACTTCCAATACGTTGGACTACAAGATTGATGTAAAGAATTTGGTCGAGGACCAGCTGCAATACGGGAATCACGGCTTCTTTATGCGTTTAGTCACTGAAGCTACATGGCGTGCCGTGGTCTGTGCTTCGAGCAATGCTGCAGATTCGACCAATCATCCAGCTATTAAAATTTACTACACCGAATGTAACCCTCCCGTTGCAGCCTACACCTATAACGCAACAGGGAATACGGTAGATTTTATTCCGCTCTTCAACGCCCCAAATGGGGTGAGCCATCTATGGGATTTTGGCAACGGTAATTTCTCCATTGCGGATACCCCGACCTATACCTTCCCAACTGGGGGTGTGCATACCGTATGCCATACCGTAACCACCTCTTGTAGCGCCGATACCGCTTGTCAACAAGTCGTGCTTTGTTCTCCGCCTACAGCATCCTATACGCACTCCGTAGATTCGAACCAGGTATGGACTTTTGTGCCTCAGGATACCACCGCTAGTTCCTATTGGTGGGACTTCGGCGATGGTACGTTCTCAAACAACATGATCGGAGTCCATTCGTACTCTGTCGCAGGACTGTACCCGGTGTGTTTGTCCATTACGAATGCCTGTGGTGTGGATACGATCTGCTTGATTTTTGAAGTAGCCATGGTAGGTATGGAAGAGCAGTGGAACCCAGAATTGACTGTTTACCCCAATCCGGTCAATAGCATTTTACATATTGAAAATGCAGGCGAAGATCCCTTACTGTACTACGAGATATATGATATGAGAGGAGTTTTGGTCCAATTTGGTTCGAGTCCAACCACTCCTGTAAACCTCGAAAAGCTATCTTCAGGCACCTACCTTCTGAAAATAATTCAGAGGAATGGTACTTCTATAGTGCGTATTGTTAAGAGTTAACGACCTTTGCGCCAAGATTGAAATCGACTTATGAGTAACATCGTTGCCATTGTGGGACGCCCAAATGTTGGGAAAAGCACACTATTTAACCGTCTAATCCAGCGCCGTGATGCTATCGTTGATAGTGTTGCCGGTGTCACGCGTGATCGCCATTACGGCAAGAGCGATTGGAATGGAAAGGAATTTTCTGTCATTGATACTGGCGGTTATATCGAAGGCTCGGAAGATGTTTTCGAAGCTGAAATTCGCCGTCAGGTAGAATTGGCGCTAGAAGAATCCACTGTGGTCCTCTTCGTTTTAGATCTGCAAGCAGGATTAACGGAATTTGATAAAATCATTTCTGAATTGCTGCGCAAGACCGAAAAGCCAGTGGTATACTGTGTGAATAAAGTGGATAATAGCATGCTTGAATTAGATGCTACGGAATTCTACGGCCTAGGTATTGAGAAATACCACACTATAAGTGCAGTAAACGGGAGTGGAACGGGTGATCTACTCGATGAATTGGTTTCCTACATGGATGAAAATCCAGTAGATGACTACGATGATTTGCCTAAAATGGCCATCGTCGGACGTCCAAATGCAGGTAAGTCATCCATAGTGAATGCGTTGTTTGATGAGGAGCGCAACATCGTTACGGAAGTTGCAGGTACGACTAGAGATACTGTAAACACCCGCTTTAACAAGTTTGGTTTTGATTTCATGTTGTTGGATACTGCCGGTCTTCGCAAGAAGGGCAAGGTGCATGAAAACTTAGAATTCTACTCTAACATGCGGTCTATACGTGCCATCGAACACGCAGATGTATGTATGATGATTGTAGATGCAACCCGTGGATTTGAAGCACAAGACCTCTCCATCGTTTCCTTAGTAGAAAAGAATAAAAAGGGTTTAGTTGTTGTTGTAAATAAGTGGGATTTGGTAGAAAAATCGACCAATACTATTCGCGATGCAGAAGCCCATATTCGCAAGAAATTAGAGCCATTCACTGATTTCCCGATCATCTTTACAAGTGCCCTCACAAAGCAACGTGTTTTAAAGGCATTTGAAGAAGGGGTCAAGGTATACGAGCGTAGAAAGCAGAAGATATCCACCAGCAAGCTGAATGACACCATGCTGGAGATTATTAAAGGATTTCCGCCACCAGCCGTTAAAGGGAAATATGTCAAAATTAAATTCTGTACGCAGTTGCCGACAAGGACGCCTCAGTTTGCCTTTTTTGCCAATCTACCACAATATGTGAAAGAGCCGTACAAGCGCTTCCTAGAAAATAAGATGCGTAAGGAGTTTGATTTCCACGGTGCCCCGATCGAAATATTTTTCCGTCAGAAATAATTACAACTGATAGGTAATGACTGCATTGCCTTGTGCGATGACTAGAACGGGTGGACCGGTCGTGGTCAAGCGTCCGGCTTTTGCTTTCGATCCATCGAATTGTGTAATGTTCGAAACGGGCTCGTTGAGTAGGGTAACGTGTATCGTATTGTCGTCGCACATAATAATGCCCGTACCTCCAGGATAGGATGCTACAGAAACGATGTTTCTTTGATCAATAGCAAGCTTGTATGTTCTGTTTGCGCTTTGTACGGTAACAGCTTCGTTGGACCAATAAATACGGCCGTAGCTCTGTTGTTCTAAGCCTATTAAATCGTTGAGATCGTGCTCTAAAATCTCGACGGTTCCATCCCACCGTTGTTCTTGAAGCTCGCCTTCTTCGCCTACGCGAATAATACTAGGTAACGTGCCCGGAGTAAATACCCAGGGCTTTGTTGTTGCGGGAAGTGTATTGGTTTTAATTCTGCTTTCTCCACGTCTGTTTAAAATGAACGCCTGTTCTAGCGTTGAGGTAATGATGTAATCTTTCCCGCCGCGTTGGTATAAAAATGGACGTTGCGTGAGGGGTCCATTGGACGCGTCGGTTTTCCAGCCCTCCACCCGTTTGCCATCACTAGTAAAGTTGTACAACCGATCACCACAAGGGACAAGGAACCTGTAGTTTCTATTCTTATCGTAATCCACTACCGTAAGGCCTAAAGTCGTCGTCGAAGGGAGTTCGATGGGGAAGGCTTCCACATTTCTTCCCAATAGATCAATGCAATGGAGTTGGTTGGAAGTGGTAAAGACCAATTGGTATTTATCATTTTTAAATAAATCTACTTGCTGGATTGGACCCACAACCGCCTCGCCCAATTTCTTCGACCACTGTACTTCACCGGCTTCGTTCAGCCAATACAGTGTATTAGTCTCGTCTTGTACGACCACATTATTCACTCCGGATCGATGATTTTTAACGAGAAATGGCCCGGAAATGACAGGAGCTTCTAAGGATGTAGACCACAGATAAGAGCTGCTTACGGCTTGCTCTTTTTGACTTTGAATCGAGAGTGAACCGAACGCGAGAGCCTCTTTTACTTCTACAGAACCCACTAACAGTGCATTGTTAAAGTTGCCTGGCCATTGTTCGCTAGGGCAAAATGCGGTTTCTGTGAATCCTTTTAAACTAGTGGCGAAAGTAAGGTGGTCCGCTTTGTTTAGCGCTTCAGAGAGCGGATCAAAAGCTTCCATGGCATCCCAAGTTTTACCTAAGCCAATCTCACTCATATAGACCTCAAGGATTTTTGCATTTGGTGCAATAGCTAAGACCTCATCATTGATGGTCCATGACGGGGTTCCTAGATCAGAAAAGAACCAGCCGTAGAGGGCGCTGAATAAAAATTTATGCTGCTCTTTTAATGTGCCACTCGTGCGTGCGTCCACAGTAGCGGTAGTTGAAGACAGTTCTGTGAGTAGCGCGCCTACTTCCTTTGAACCACCTGTTTTAAGTGGTAATAAGCAAATGGTAGCATCGCCATAGCCAACTCTAATAAAGTCACCGGTTAAATTTGTCGTGCTGAAAAGGATGGGGTCCACATTTGCTTCAGTTGTGATGCGTTGTGCGGGTTTAAGTCTCTGTTTTTGAGCTCTATAGCTGTTAAATGAGCGCAGCCAGACATCCATTCTATCCGTTTTCATACCCAGCGCATAAGTGGATGAGGAAGCGACAAAAGCACTAAGTGTCGCGGATCTCACACTTCCCGTAAATGTGTTGAGGAAGACTTGGGCACTATCTGGACAGAGCGAAACAGAAGTTCCGATGAGTTTATTTTTTCGTAAAGCAAGATCAATCTCACTCCAGGCCGCAATGTGGGTCATCCAACTCCAATCCTGTTTAAAGAACTGGCCTCCGAGGGCTTCTATTTCTTTGTGCTGAATGAACAGATTCATGACATCTGCTTTTGATGCACTGTTCCATAGTGAAGTGAATTGGGCATCTTTCGCTAGACTGAATCCATTGGCACGCTGGTTTAACAAGTCTTGTAGAAGTGCCGATTTTTTGCTGATGGTCCACGTAGAGCCGACTTTGAACCCATACAAGCTGTCAATGGAATAAATGGTCTCATTTTCGGTCATTGAGCCGCCCTGGCCTAGCGTGTCTTTAAAGGTCCAGATCCAATCAAATTTATCCGCACCGGAGGCAACCAAAGCACCAGTCCAAGGTCCATTACTGTATTTATTTAGCGCAGCGACATCAATAGCTTGCACATAGGGTAGGGCAATAGAATCAGAAAAGGCTGTGAATTTTTCAGCGTCATTAACACGTACAATAAGCGGCGCATCCACGGGCAACATTGCAGGAGCGGAAACGGGCGCGGCATCTTTGCCACATTGCGTGAAGGCGATTGCTACAAGAAGTAAAGCACTGAATTTGACCAATTTCATTTGCGGCGAATTTATACCTAAAGCTACGCTGCCGTTCGCACTACTTTAGGGTGTAAATCTTACAGTTTTTCACAAATCGAAGAGGTTCAATTGGCTCGGTAGAAGTTGGAAGCTTTTGCGGTGGTGTTCCGTGGCTCCATGGCTCTTAATACCTTCTCGATGTGCTTTCGTTGGGTAGCCGGCGTTGCGCTCCCAGCCGTAGTGCGGATGGGCCAGTGCCAGTTCGCGCATAACATCGTCGCGGTAGGTTTTTGCAAGGACCGAAGCGGCTGCAATATTCTGGTAGGTTGCGTCTCCTTTGACTTGGCAGTGGTGAGGGATGTTTTGATAGGGATGAAATCGGTTCCCATCGACTGCGATAAAGTGGGGTTGGGGGTCCAATTGTGCAATGCTCCTATGCATCGCTTCAATACTTGCGTTCAAGATATTCATCGAATCGATCTCCTCCGGACTAACATGGGCAACTGCCCAGGCAACTGCTTCCTTTTCTATAATGGGTCGAAGTAGGTTGCGTTGTTTTTCGGTCAGCTGTTTGGAGTCGTTGAGCAGGTCATTTTTAAAATCGGGCGGTAAGATCACTGCAGCAGCCGTTACTGGCCCAGCAAGACAGCCACGACCCGCTTCATCCGTACCGGCTTCAATGATGGCTTTAAGTGAATGCTGACGTTTCATTCCTGCAATGCTTCGATGAACGCAGCGGCACTCTGTTCCCAATTAAAAAAGTCACCCCGCTGCAGCGCTCGCTCGCGCCAGATCGAATTTTCTGTAGTGATTTGTTGCAAAGCGGCGCTCCACGCCTCCACATCATAAGTAGAAACGAGCAATCCTGCAGTACCCACCACTTCAGTCAACGCACTGTTTTTTGAAGCAATGACAGCCGTTCCACACTGCATGGCTTCGACTAATGGAATGCCAAATCCTTCCATGGCACTGGGCATGCAATAGGCAGTGGATCCACCGTAAAGCGCTTCAAGCGCCCGTCCTGAAAGTCTGCCCAACCAATCGATGCGGTCTGCATGTTTCAAAGAATTCCGAACGGCCTCGAAGGCAGGGTCTTTAAAGTGTGCGGCACCTGCAATTTTTAAGCGGTGAGTGGCAGTGGGGTGTTTCGCGACCCAATGATCGAATGCCAGCAAAAGTGTGCGAAGATTTTTTCTAGGAGTAAGTGCGCCTACTGCACAGAAATAGGGAACTTCGGTTTCCATTTGGCCCGGTTTCATTTGCTGTTGTGGCGCATTATACGTCAGTGCAATTTTTTCGGGAGGTATACCATAGGTGTTCGCGATGTCCTCAGCGCTCCATTGGCTAACGGTAAAGATTTGTTGTGCTTGTGTCGCACCCTTTCGAATCTGTTTTCGGTAATAGGTGGCTACATTTTTTGGAACCCATTCTGGGTGGTGTTCAAAATTTAGATCGTGAATGGTGAGCCATTGTGGTATTGTGGTTTTTGCTGGAAGTCCATCCGGCGACCAATACAAATCGATACGAAGCTTCTTCAATGCGCGAGGCACTGAAAAGTCATTCCACAGCGTCCAGAGCAAAGGGTGACGCGCCTGCGGAGCAACAACATGGAAGTGAACATTTGGGAAGTCTAAAGAGAATTGGTCCGTAGCAATGCCACGGTCAAGCAGCAAATGAAATTCATGCTGAGGAAAAGTGGGAATGATTTGCTCAAGCATACGCAGGGTATAAATCCCTGTGCCTTCGAGTTTGTTTGGCAACAGCCATCGAGCATTAACCGCAATTTTCATAGTTTCAAATGTACAAAAGCAGCGACTTGCACGTTACTAAAGCGGTATATTCGCCGACAATTCCTTGTTGAGGACAAAACCATGGCCAATCGATTGTTGGATTTTCTTAAAGAACCCACCACTGCTTCCATAGCGAAGGGCAGCTTCATTGTGCTTTTCTTTAAGGTTGTTGGCGCATTAGGAGGCTACGTATTACTCTTCAGCTTGAGCGCTACAGGCGGTGAACGTGAGGTCGGGGTCTATGAAGTGGCTTTTACGTTGATTCTTATCGGCTCAACCATTGGACGTTGGGGGCTCGATACCCTATTGGTTAAAGCGCTCGGTCAGCAGCAGATGGAAGAAGCACCGTCAAGGCGGCTGTATTTAAAACTATTCACCCGTGTTTTAGGGGTTTCCGTACTCATTTCTGCGGCAACCTTTGTTCTTGCGGCAACCTTTACCGATCTTTTTTTCGATCAAACCCCCACCGCAGTGCTGACCACCGCATCTATCGCGATTGTTCCCTTTACCTTAATGTTGTTCAATGCTGAAGCGTACCGCGGATTGCACAAGCCTTTACTTTTTTCCTTGAATCAACACGGTACAGTGTATTTAGTGATTGCCGTGCTTCTGCTTATTGCACCTTGGTCCGATTGGAGTGGTGGTGCTATGGGAAGTGCCCAATTGGCCCTTATTGCACTGGTAGCTTTGAGCACGCTCTTCTTTTTATTGTCTTTCCAGCACATTCTGCGTCTGTGTAGTCCAGAGGCACCCGTCCCTAAGGCCTATTTGGGCGGATTATTCGCCTCAGCAACACCCATGCTGATCTCCTCCGCGCTTTTTTTGGTCATGAGTTGGTCGGATACACTAATGCTGAGCTATTACCTCCCTGAAGAATCCGTAGGAGTGTACAGAATTGCATTTAAGATTACGACGTTAATCACTTTTGCCCAATTCGCGCTCAACACCGTAGTAACACCCATGATTGCGGGGCTTCATTCGGGCGGTTCGGGAATGGGCCATTTGGCGAAACGGGTGGCGACCTTAAACCTTTACACCGCAGGCCCGATCTTTTTATTGATTGTTCTTCTCGGTCCTTTTTTGATCGGGTTGTTTGGGGTCGAATCAGCGGGTAAAGCCTATCCATGGCTGCTCATTTTAGCTTTGGGCCAATTAGCCAATGCCTTCGCCGGTCCCGTTCTTAACGTATTGAACATGACCGGTTATGAGAAGAGTGCACGCAATACTATGCTCGTGATGGCAACTGCAAATATTGCAATGAATGCCCTTTTGATACCGCTTCTAGGGCCTTTGGGTGCTGCAATTGCGACGGCCTCCACCATGATCGGTTGGAATCTTTGGGCCGGTATCCTTGTTTACAAATACCACGGCTTAATTACCGTGCCGTTTTTAGCTAAAAAGAATGCGGTATGATGAAATCAAAGGCGAATCTTTTTCTTATCGGCGCAGCGAAATCCGGAACCACTGCACTGGCTGCGACTCTAGGACAGCATCCTGCAATTGCACCGCTGCCCATCAAAGAGCCCGGTCATTTTAGTACGGATCTTCGTACCCCCGTTTTTTCCTCACGCTACAACCGACTCCTGCAATGGGATGAAGCGGCGTATTTTAAAAAATCACCCCTCGAAGAACGTCATATTGGGTTTGTAGAAAGCGAATTGAATTATCAAAAATTGGTAAATCAAGCCCTTACGTCAAACCCCGATTCGAAGTATGTTCTAGATGCCAGCACAGCCTATCTATACAGCGCTAACGCCCCGGCTCAACTTCGTCATTATGCTGCGGATGCGAAAATTGTACTGCTTTTACGCAACCCTATCGAACGCGCCTACAGCCATTACACGATGGCCTTAAAATATGGGATGGAGCAGGAGGGACCGCTGCAGGCATTCAAACGTGAGGCAGCATTGCACCCGGCGCATTGGGGACAGGACGAATGTTATTTAGAATTGGGCCACTACGCAAAACAGTTGCAACGCTGGTTGGAATGTTTCCCGCTGGACCAATTGCACATTATCTGGTACGACGATTTTACCGCAAATCCGCAAAAGGCGATGGACCGGCTCATGAAATACCTGGACTTACCTACTTTTGTACTCCAGCAAACGGACCAATTAAATGTGGGCGCCGTTCCTAAATACGCCACCCTGAACAAATGGGCCATGCGAACTTTAGGTCCACTGCGCGAAAAACTACCAAAGTCGCTCGTGCATTGGCTCAAGAAGAAAACACAGGTAGCCGCCCCGGAATTGGACCGCGAAACACGTAGCTTTTTAGCAGAAGCTTTTACTGAACAAATAGAACAATTAGCTGCCTTAACCGGCAAAGATTTAAATCATTGGAAATAAGAAGTTATGGAATACAGTAGTGCAAATTTGATTGCGTTTTTCTACAAAAATCGGAAGTCGCTTTTTGGAATCCCGTTCCTAGCCATGATTGTGGCAGTGGCCTTTAGTGGACCAAAGTTCATTAAACCCTTGTTTGAATCTCAGGTAATCCTGTTCCCTTCAACCACTAATTCCGTTTCTAAAGCCCTCCTTCCTCAATCGAACGGGTATGGCGATGAGGATATCTTTGAATACGGTGACGAGCAACAGGCGGAGCAACTCCTACAAATCCTGAATTCAGGCGAGATAAGAGACTCCGTAATCCAGAAGTTCGACCTCATGGCCCACTATGAGATTGATGAAGACACGAAATACCGCAGAACAAAGCTCTTTAAAGAATACGCGAGCAAGATTGAATTTGCCCGTACGCAGTTCATGTCTGTGGAGATCAACGTAAAGGACACGGACCCGCAAATAGCCGCCGACATTGCGAATTACATTTCATTTTTAGTCGATAAAACGAAACGCAGAGTTTCTAGAAGTCGCGCCGAAATGGGATTAGAAATCGTTAAAAACGAATACCACAGCTTGCAAGGTGAAATCCAGAAGATGGAAGATAAAATCACCGAGCTCCGCTACAAAGGGGTGCATGATTATGAGAGTCAAAGTGCCGTTTTCAATGAACAATACGCGATAGCGTTGGCTGCCGGTGCGCCGTCAGGACGTGTAAAAGCGCTCGAGCGTCGTCTCGATACGCTCGCGAAATACGGGGGTAAGTATGTAGCGATTCGCGATGAACTCCAGCTTTTGAAGGAAGAGGAAGTGAAATTGAAAACGAAATTTGATCAGGCGAAAGTCGATGTCAACCAAAACCTCCCGGCGACCTTTAAAGTAGATGCGGCTTTCCCAGCGGAACGTAAATCGTATCCTAAGCGCAGCATTCTCATTCTTGCTGTAGGATTCGCGACCTTGATTATGGTTTCATTTCTTCTGCTCGTTCGTGGGACATTGCAGGAATTAAAGAAGCAGGCCTAGTATTGTGCTAGATTCACTGCAGACCACTAAAAGGGCCAATTACTGGCTCATCGGAATCACCCTTCCGCTCGTAGCGTTGGGCGTGGCGTTCGAGCAGTGGTATGCTTTCCTCATTCCACCCGCCTTATTCGTGGTGTGGCTCACCTTGTACAGATTAGATTGGGCCATGTGGTTCGTAGTTCTTGCAACGCCCTTATCCGTAACGCTCGAAGACCTCACGGGCGGCTCCGGCTTATCTGTACCCACAGAACCCATGCTGGTCTTGATCACTTTCATCACTCTTGTAAAGATGTTCTTTTTTGAAGAGTACGATAAGCGAATCCTCCGGCATCCGATCAGTATGGCTATTTACCTTTATTTAGCATGGATGGGGTTGACCTCAATTACCTCCGAATTACCCTTGGTCTCGCTCAAACAGTGGGTCTCAAGAATCTGGTTCGTCATTCCCTATTACTTCGTTTTAGCGCATTTGTTCCTTAAGAACGACCGCAATAAAGAAATCTTCCTTTGGCTGTTTCTGGTTCCATTGGTCATAGCGACCATCTACACGCTTTACGTACACAGCCAGTATGGTTTTACTAAAAAGACGTCCACTTGGGTCATGTTCCCGGTATTTAAGGAGCATACATCCTACGGTGCTGTATTGGCAATGTTCTATCCGGCCGCACTGTATCTGGCTTTTCGTAAAAGTTCTTGGGGAATCAATGCCGTCGCAATACTCCTATTGGTCATTTTAACGGTAGCCACAGTCTTAAGCTATACACGTGCCGCTTGGTTATCCTTAGTTGGGGCCGGTTTGGTATATATGGTATACGTGTTGAAATTGTCCCGTACCCAAGTTTGGTCGCTGACTTTTCTAGCGCTTTTAATCGCAGGGCTGAACTACTCCTACATCGCATCGAAATTTGAGCGCAACAGAACCGATTCCTCAGATAACCTAAATGAGCACGTAGCCTCTGTAACTAACGTAAGTACGGATGCCTCCAACCTCGAGCGCATTAACCGTTGGAATTCAGCCATACGTATGTTTAAAGACCGTCCTATGCTTGGCCACGGTCCAGGAACCTATATGTTCTTATACGCCCCATATCAAAAGCCTTCTGAAAAGACCATTATTTCAACCAATGCAGGCAACCGCGGTAACGCGCACAGCGAATACTTAGGCCCAATGGCAGAGAGTGGTGTTTTTGGTCTGCTGACGCTTTTATATATCATCTATCAAGTAGTTCTAAATGCGATTATTTCTTACCGCCGTTTGCCTACAATTCGACATCAGGGATTATTGCGCGTCGCTTTTTTAGGTTTAATCACTTATTATCTTCACGGGTTTTTGAACAATTTCTTAGATATGGACAAGGCAAGTGCACCGTTTTGGGGATTTACCGCAATCATTGCCGTATTGTCCATTCGGTCAAAATCGAAGGCAAATACGTCGACTTAACACTATCTTAACATTAGTGTTTTCGGGCTTTTTCAAGCGTTCGTAACCTGCTTTAATTCATCCGGCTGAATTGCTGATATCTCAATCGAGACATCGAAAACTTAAACAAACACGATTTTTTTAGCTTCTTACTTGCAAATAAGCAGTAGAAGCCTCAATTTTAGCATTGCTTAACATACGTTTAACAGAAAAACAGGTACAATGAAAAACAAATTGTCACTGTGGTCAGTACTACTATTTGTACTCACAGCAAACTTTGCCATCGCGCAGTCGGTTTCTGGGGTAGTTAGTGATGCTGGTTCAGGAGAGCCACTACCAGGGGTAGCGGTTTCAGAAAAAGGTACTAATAATGCTACCTTAACAGACTTCGACGGTAAGTTTACCATCAAGGCTGCGAATGGCGCAACTTTAGTATTCTCAACTATGGGGATGGAAACAAAAGAAGTGGTTGCTTCTTCAGATTTCCTCCAAGTTTCATTAGAGGCTGCATCAAGCCAACTCGATGAAGTAGTAGTAACAGCTTTAGGTATCTCACGCGAGAAGAAATCTTTAGGTTACGCTACTCAGGAAGTTGACGGGTCAGCAGTTTCTACAGTTAAGGACGCTAACTTCATGAATACCTTGAGTGGTAAGGTGGCGGGTGTTGCTATTAAGAGTTCAGGTACTCTTGGTGGATCATCTAACGTCGTTATCCGTGGTTACAAGTCATTGACGGGTAACAACCAAGCGCTATTCGTTGTTGATGGTGTTCCAATCTCAAACGCTACAGGGAACTCTGGTAACGTTGCAAGCGGTCGTGGTGGTTATGACTACGGTAATGCTGCAATGGATATCAACCCTGAGGATATCGAGAACATCTCTGTACTGAAAGGTGCCGCTGCAACTGCGATCTACGGTTCGCGTGCTTCTAACGGTGTGGTGATGATTACTACGAAAAGTGGTAAGTCTGCAGGAAAGAAAACATTAGGTATTACGGCTAGCACGGGTATCATTGTAGGTTCTGTAAACAGAGACACTTGGGTGCGTCACCAACAATCGTACGGTCCTGGTTATGGTCCTTTCTACGGTCCTAACTACCACTACCTACCTAATGGTGATAGTACGTTCATTGATGCACGTGCAACACCTTACGATGTAGACGGTGATGGTACGGCTGAATTGACTGTACCAATGGGCGAAGATGCCTCTTGGGGTCTAGGTGTTGATCCATCTTTGGACATCTATGATTGGGAATCTATTCACCCTTTATCTCCGTCTTACGGCCAGTCTAGAAAGCACGTTGCACCTGGAGAGGGTAATGATGCGTATTCTTTCTGGCAGCAGTCAGTGCAGCGCAACAATAATATTGCGATAAACGGTGGTAACGAGCAAGCTTCGTTCCGTCTTTCTGCAACTGATTTCTCTCAATCAGGTATCGTTCCTGGATCGCTAATCCAGCGTAGTAACGTTAGTTTCTCAGGTCGCTTTAAAGCTTCAGACAAATTAACGGTAAGTGCGAAAGCAAACTACGTCGATCAAAACGGTAAAGGTCGCTACGGTACAGGTTACGATTCACGTAATCCTAACCAGTCATTCCGTCAGTGGTACAATGTTCTTACAAACATGACTACACAACGTGAGTACTACGACCAAACGGGTGCAAACATAACTTGGAACCCTTACGGATACGGTGCCGCTGCTCCTTACAAGCCACACTACTTTGATAACTTCTACTGGTCAGCTTTGGAAAACTACTCAACTGATGGTCGTAACCGTATTATCGGTAACATCATGGCAGAGTACCAAATTAATGATTGGATGAAATTGACAGGTCGTATGTCTGCGGATACTTACTCTGAAATTCGTGAAGAGCGTATTGCAGTAGGTTCAGTTGATGTGAGTAGCTACTACCGTCAGAACCGTTCTTTCACTGAGCGCAACAACGATTTGTTCTTAAACTGGAACAAATACTTTGGTTCAGACAACGAGCTTTCGTTTGCAGGTATGGTTGGTATCAACCAGCGTCGTACTTCATTCAGCGCGATCGGTGCATCAACGAACGGTGGACTTGTTGTTCCAGGCGTATACGCTTTGAGTAACTCTGTAAGTGCTCCAGCTGCACCAGGTGAAACTGAATACCAGATTGGTGTTGACGGAATGTTCGCTCAAGCGTCTTTCGGTTACAAAAACTTCTTATATGTTGATGTTACAGGTCGTCAAGACGTTAGTTCAACACTTCCTGTTGCAAACAATACGTACTTCTACCCATCTGCGACTTTGAGCTTTATTTTCTCTGAGTTCTTAGATATTGATGGTTTTGACTTTGGTAAGGTTCGCGTGAACTACGCAAACGTAGGTTCTGATGCTCCTGCTCAGGCTTTGGTTGATGCATACGGTATTGGAACGCCATTTAGCGGTGTTACTTTAGCTTCTGCACCATCGACTCAGCGCAATGCAGGTCTTTTACCAGAAAATACAGTAAGTACTGAAGCTGGTTTGGAATTGAAGTTCTTGAAAAACCGTGCTGGTTTAGACCTAAGTGTTTACCAATCTTCTACGTATAACCAAATTCTTCCTGCTCAAGTTTCTTCAGCAACAGGTACTTACTTCAAGTATGTGAACGCTGGTCAGATTGATAACAACGGGGTTGAATTGAGTGCGTACTTTACTCCAGTGAAAACAGACGACTTCCAATGGGATATTAACGTGAACTGGTCGCGTAACCGCAACACGGTAGTAGAGTTGTTCGGTGATTCTGAGTCATTGTTATTAGCATCTGTACAGGGTGGTATCAACATTACTGCAACTGTAGGCGAAGCATACGGTAACATTGACGGTACAACTTTCGTTCGTGACGAAGCTACTGGTGCTCCTGTAGTATACGAGTGGACTACTTCTTGGAGAGGTGGCGCACGTTACTTAAGAGGTGCTGTAGGAACTATCGGTAACATCCAGGCTGACTGGAGAGGTGGTATCAACAACAGCTTGCGTTACAAAAACTTCTCTTTGAGCGCGCTTATCGATGCTCAAATGGGTGGTAACTTCTTCTCATTAGATACTTGGTACGGATACGGAACTGGTGTTTACGATTTCCAAGCGGGTACTAACGAATACGGCAACCCAATTCGTTCTTACAACGAAGACGGTGGTGGTATGACTTGGGCTGATCTTCAAGTATCTAACCCTCAGATCGAAACTCCTGTATTGTGGGACGGTGTAACAGTTGATGCAGATGGTAACCCATCAGGATTTACTGAGAATAACCTTCCGATGTACATGAATGGCTACGGTAACACGTTGGGTTGGGCTTTGGCTCCAAACGAGTTGCACGTATACGATGCATCTTTCGTGAAATTGCGTGAGCTATCAGTTACTTACCAAGTTCCTACGTCGAAGCTAGGAGATCTTCCGATCGCTGGTGTAGATGTAAGTTTAGTTGGACGTAACCTTGCTATCCTTTACAAGAACACTCCTTACTCTGATCCAGAAGCGGGTCTTTCTGCAGGTAACGTTCAAGGATACCAAAGTGGTGCTTACCCATCATTGCGCGAAGTTGGTTTGAACTTAAGAGTTAAATTCTAAGAAGTAACGAGATATGAAAAAGATATTATTCGCTGCAGCTGCAGCACTCGCAATCACTTCTTGTACAAACGATTTAAGTGACCTTAACGTAAACGGCAAGGCACCTGAAACGGTTCCTGCTGGCGCTTTGTTTGCGAATGCAACAATGGGTTACTACGATTTCGTTTCTGTACAGAATGTGAATCAGAACAACTTGCGTCTTTGGGCTCAGCACTGGACGCAGACTACGTACGTGGATGAATCAAACTTCCAATTAAACGAACGTGATGTTAACGGTTCTTCTTTCGTACGCATGTACACTACAGTTATCCGTGACTGTGAAGAAGCTCGTACAGCTTTAGCTACTACTCCTGCAACTGCCGATCAAAAGGTGGCAGCAGAAGGCGCAATCGAGGTAATGGAAGTATTGGCTTACTCATTCCTAGTGGATTTGTTTGGCGATGTTCCTTACTCTGAAGCTTTGTCTGAGACAAATACACCAGCTTACGATGATGATGCGGCTATTTACGGTGATCTACTCGATCGTCTTGATGCAGCTGTAGCTCAATTAAATGGTACCAACGCTTTCGGTTCTTCTGATATCATCTATGGTGGTGATGCAGCGGCATGGAAGAAAGCAGCGTACTCATTGATGCTTCGTATGGCTGTTCGTATGATTGATGCTGACCCAACGGCTGCACAGTCTTGGGGTGAGAAAGCAATCGCTGGTGGTGTCTTTATGTCATCTGCTGACGATATGCGTTTATTCTACGCTTCAGCGCCTCCTCATACGCACCCAATGTGGGAAACATTGGTACAGTCTGGACGTACTGACTTCGTAGCTTCAGCAACTTTAGGCGATGTTCTTAATGCATTGAATGATCCACGTCGTGGTGCGTTCTTTAAGAGCAACGGTGGTGCTGACTCAGTTATTGGTGCGCCACAGGGTTACCAGGTGAACTACTACGATTACTCTCAGCCAGGTACTGCACTAGAAGATCCAACTTGGTCTCATGCAGCTATCGACTACGTAGAAGTAGAGTTCTTAATGGCACATGCTGCTGTAGCAGGATGGTCTGGTGCAGGTGATGCTGCTACACACTACAACGCTGGTATCACTGCTTCTATGGAAGAGTGGTTAGGTGCTGGTGTAGATGCTTCTGCATATTTGGCTCAACCGGCTGTAGCATACGATGCTGCAACTGCAGGCTTGCAGATTGGTGTTCAGAAGTGGATCGCGATGTACAGCAATGCTCCTGAAGCATACGCTGCTGTTCGTCAATACGATCTTCCAATGGAAACTGCTGCTTTAGCTGGAACTGTTACGCCAAATCGTTACAGCTACCCGCTAGACGAGTACTCATTGAATAATGCTAACGTATCTGACGCTGCCGCTAAATTTGGTGGTGATGATACTTTCGCAAAGATTTTCTGGGACATGTAATTCGTACCTGAATTCTATATAGAAGGAACCCGCGCCGAAAGGCGCGGGTTTTTTTATGCCTCAAATTTTGGAGCCTAATTTTTTTTACCTTCTAGTCTAGATAAACCACGAGCTATGAAAAGATATGTCCTGCTTCTCTTAACCATATGGTTGGGTCCTTTGGGCTTCGCGCAAGACTATAAGGCCCAATTCCTATCTGCTTTCGACAGCGGCAATGATTCTACCCAACGCATGGTGTTAGACGTATGGAAATTGGCCACACCGGAAGATGCGGAATACTACGTAGCAGAATTCAATTACCATGTGAATTTAGCCTACAATGAAGTCATGGGTATCCTGCCAGATCTGCCGCAAGGTGAAGCGTTCGCCATTACTGATAGTACGGGTGAGGTTGTGGGATATATGGGCAGTTATATGAGTTGGGATTCAGTGCACACGGAATTGGCTCTACAGACGATTCGTAAAGGGATTGCTGCGCATCCCAATAGGCTGGATATGCACTTTGGCTACATTCATTTCCTTGGTCAAGCAAAGTATTGGGAGGATTTTGCAGTCGCTATTGAGGGGGTAATTGCGCAAGATGCGGCCAATGATCACCATTGGTTGTGGAGCGATAATGAGTCTTTTAACGAGCCCAATTTTCCTAGCTTCTTCCAAGATTACCAGGTGACCCTCTTCGACGAGCAGGATCCTGCGCTCTTTCCTTATAATATCAGAATTTCAAACGCGGTCTTGAAGTATTATCCTGAGGACATCCCGAGCATTTCAAATTTGGGGGTCATTGCCTATTACCAAGAGGATTTGGAAGGTGCGACAGTCCATTTTCAGCGTGCGGTGGATTTGGACCCGTCGGACATGATTGTGGTCTTTAATCTGGCCTATATGTACGAAACGTTGGGTGATGTGGAGAAGGCTGTTGCGACCTATGAATTGGCCCTGGCATCGGACGATCCAGAGGCTCGCGAACAAGCCAAGGCTATTATTGCGGAGTTGAAGGAGTAGTGTATTTTTACCCCATGAATAAAAGCATCATCCCTACCTTACAAATGACCTTCGGCGATCGCGCCATTTCGAAAGTAGAAATCAAATCTTTCGAGCAAGTGCATCAATGCGAAGTTGCGCAGGATTGGTTGGAATTTGCAGAGGATGAGGATTGTTATTACCTCACTCCTGAAATCCTAGAGTACCAAAAGCCGTCACAAGAAAAGCATGAAGCACTTGGTTTAGGCGAACTGGAGGAACGCATTGTAGATGTATTAGAACAAGGGAAATCCATTCCTTGGGGGCGAGTGGCCATCGCTATGTGGATCTTTTTTCTGTTCATTGTGGTGTATACCGTACTAGAAACGATCAGTAAATAAAAAACCACCTCGATAGAGGTGGTTTTTTTGTGTGATCTATGTGCGCGGGTATTTATTTCGCACGCTCCTTATAAGAACCGTCTTCTGTATTGATGACGATTTCTTCATCTGTTTTAATGAATAACGGAACAGCAACCTGGGCACCGCCTTCTACCGTCACGGTTTTCATCGCGTTGGTTGAAGTATTTCCCTTTACAGCGGGCTCTGCATACGTTACTTTTAGGTTTACCGTGCGTGGGAGTTCTACTGCCATAGCTCTGTTTTCACTGGCATGGAAGAGCACGTAGCACATCATACCGTCCACTAAGAAATCCGGTGCGTTGATGAGGTCTTTAGCAAAGGTGAGCTGCTCGTAGTTTTCAGTGTTCATGAAGTGGTACTCCGAACCATCGTTGTATAGGAATTGATATTGACGGTTCTCTACATCGATTGTCTCAATTTTAGCACCAGCCGGGAAAGTGTTATCTAAAACACGACCAGTCTCAAGGTTTTTAATCTTTGTGCGAACGAATGCCGCCCCTTTACCGGGTTTAACGTGAAGGAATTCTATGATTTGGTACGGCTGACCATTGAAGTTGATACACATGCCGTTTTTGATATCTGAAGTACTTGCCATGATAATTTTATTTTGTCAAATATAGCGCAATTTGGTAGCGCAAGGTTTTAGTAATGTTTCTCTAAAAGTAGTTCGTTGGTACAAAACGAGTATTCGTCTTTTTGGTAGTTGCTGCCAACAATAACGGTTTTTGATGGTGCAAAGGACTGAATCAATTCTTTATACCATTGGACCCCGTCGGTATCTAAATTGCTTAAGGGTTCATCAAGCAATAAAAGCGGTCTTTCGTTAGCGATAGCCATTAGTAGGCGTACTCGCTGTAACATGCCGGAGCTGAACGTACTGAGCCTTTTGTTATTATGCTGCGCGAGTCCGGCTTTTTCTATCCATTGGGCTTGCTTAAAGCCTTCTGGGAATGGACAAAACTTGGTGTGAAATTCGAGCGATTCTTTTAGGCTAAACATGGGGTTCAACGCTACATAGGGCGCTGCAATTCCTACGTGCAGACCGATCGATTTCGCTGGTATAGTTTTGCCGTCAAATGTAAAAGAAGGTGCTCCTTCGGTGGCTTCGAGCGCGCCACTCACTATTTTAATGAGTGTAGATTTTCCGGAGCCATTGGAACCTAGTACTACGGTTTTTGATCCCGTTTCAAAGGTGTAGGTGATATCCTGTAAAATATGCTGCCTCCCAAACTTTTTCTGTAATCCGTTCAATACGATCATGGCGCTGGAATTACTTTCTGATCAGTCCTCGATCGCTTTGCTCAATGAAGCTAAGGATGCTATCGGCTAGTGGCCGATTCGGATGCGTTTCTTTGATTTGATTCACTGCTTGCGAGATATTCATGCCGCTTTGATACATCGTGCGGTACAGAGTTTGAATCTCGTGGATGTCTTCTTGAGCGAAGTTGCGTCTTTTTAAGCCTACACTATTTACACCTGCATAAGCAAGTGGTTCACCGGCTGCCGTGATGAACGGAGGGACATCTTTACGCACCATAGCGCCACCGCCGATCATGACGTGTGCACCTATTTTCACAAATTGGTGGACGGCGGAGAGTCCAGAAATAATCCCATAATCACCAATTTCAACGTGACCTGCAAGGGCAACGCTATTTACAAGTATGACATGGTTGCCTAGGATACAATCGTGCGCGATGTGCACGTAGGCCATGATAAGACAATCTTTGCCTACAACCGTTTTACCATATGCTTTGGTACCGCGATTGATGGTGACGCACTCGCGTATGGTGGAACGGTCTCCTATCTCTACCGTGGTGCGCTCTCCCTGGAACTTCAGGTCTTGCGGGATGGCTGAAATTACGGCACCGGGAAAAATTCGGCAATTGGACCCAATGCGCGCACCGTCCATGATGGTAACATTTGGCCCAATCCAGCTGCCTTCACCAATTTCTACATCGGCTGAAATGGTCGTGAACGGACCAATTTCAACTTCAGCGCCAATACGAGCGTCAGGATGGATGGAGGCGAGGGGACTGATCATTTATTTTGTAATCTGAGCCATTAATTCTGCTTCGCTCACCAGCGTGTTTCCTACGAAAGCACGGCCACGCATGTGAACGATACCGCGACGTATAGGAGTGATCAGTGAAAGGTCGAAGATGAGCGTATCTCCAGGAACCACTTTCGCTTTGAATTTCACGTTGTCCAATTTCATGAAGAACGTCAAATAATTTTCTGGATCAGGAACAGAACTCAATGCTAAAATACCTCCACATTGTGCCATCGCTTCTATTTGAAGTACACCAGGCATTACAGGAGAACCAGGGAAGTGGCCTACAAAGAACGGCTCGTTCATTGTTACGGCTTTTACACCGACCACACGGTCTTCGGTGAGTTCAATTATTTTATCGACCAATAAAAATGGAGAACGGTGTGGGATCAGACCCATAATGTCCTCAACCGTTTTTACTGGGGGTTGATTAGGATCGTATTTCGGCGCTTTGGGACGGCTTTCTTCTTTTCGAATTTTAGCAGCCAAAGCTTTCGTGAATTCAGCATTTACGCCATGACCTGGCTTAGTAGCAATGATGCGTGCCTTGAGTGGTCGACCCAACAGTGCCAAATCACCAACGACGTCCAATAGTTTGTGACGGGCGGCTTCGTTTGAGAAACGTAATTCGATATTGTTAAGGGTACCGCGTTGGGTCACCTGAACATCATCACGACCAAAGGCTGTTTTTAATTTATCGAGGGTCGATGGAGCAATCTCTTGATCCACATAAACGATGGCGTTATTGAGGTCTCCACCTTTAATTAATCCAGCATCGAGTAAGGGTTCGAGCTCGCGAAGGAAGGAGAACGTTCGTGCGCTTGCAATGTCGTCGCGGAAGTTGACCATCTTGTCTAAATGTGCATGTTGCGGACCCAGAACACTGCTCCCGTAATCGATCAATGCACTGACTTCGAATTCATCACTCGGTAAAGCCATGATTTCCGAACCGTCTTCATCTTTAAAAGTGAACGTTTCTTCGAGCACATAGAAGTTCTTTTCGACACTTTGTTCTTCCATACCCGCCTCAAGAATAAGATCAACCAGGGGTGCTGCAGAACCGTCTAGAATAGGGACTTCGCTGCCGTTGAGCTCGACACGTAGGTTATCTACGCCCAATGCATAGAGACTCGCCATAAGGTGTTCTACCGTTCCTACACTGGCATTGCCGTTTTGCAAGATGGTTTGACGGTCCGTGCGGTTCACATATTTTGCGAGTGCGGGAACTTCAGCGTTTTCAAGGTCAGTACGAATGAAAACGATGCCTGTATTTTCGGCACTGGGAATTAAATCTACTTTAACAACTTCACCGGTGTGAAGCGCATTTCCTTCAAAGGATATTGCTTTAGAAAGTGTCTTCTGCATCATAATTTATTTGCCTTGTCGTTTGAAGGCAGCAAAGGATTTCAGGAAGTGCCTGTGCTCGAGCGCAGGCGAGCCAAAGATAGTCTTATTCGATGGAACATCATTCATGACGCCACTCTGGGCGTAAATTTTGACATTATCACCGATGGAGAGGTGGCCTATTATGCCAACCTGACCGCCGATCATACAGTGGTTTCCTATAGTTGTTGAACCTGCGACACCACTCTGGGCCGCAATGACGTTATGTTTTCCGATGACAACATTGTGTGCGATCATACAGAGATTATCAATTTTAGTTCCCTCGCCAATGCGCGTGGAACCGAGGGCAGCGCGGTCAACGGTGGTATTGGCGCCGATGCTCACATGATCTTCTATGACCACATTGCCCAATTGCGGAATGCGGTGGTATTTACCTGCTGCATCCGGGGCAAATCCGAAGCCTTCCGAGCCAATAACCACACCGGCTTCTATATTTACATGCGCACCAATTTTACTGCCTTTCAAAATTTTCGCACCTGCACCAATGAAGGTATGCGGACCAATTTCTACATCGGCCTCAATTACAGCGGCGGAACTAATAATGGCCGTTGGATCAATTTTCGCTTCAGGAGCAATAATAGCGCTAGAGCTTTGGCCTGAACGCGGATTGAATTGCGCCTCTAACCCACGTAGATGCAGGGCAAACCGGAGATAAGGATCATCGCATTCAATCAAAATAGCCTCGCTATGGATCACTGTTCCGGTCTTCACAAAAATGGCGCTCGCTGCTGTTTTTTCGGCTTGGGCGGCGTATTTCATATTGCTCAAGAAGCATAAATCACCGGCAGTAGCCTCTTCAAGTGTTGCAACACCTGTTATTTTGGTAGTTGCATATTCTTGTGGGCAGTGAAGCTCTAGCGGTGCACAGATTTTGCCTAAAGTGATTGCGTCGTGCGTCATAATAAATCTTTGAGTTCACGTGGGAAGCAAATAAAGTGCCGTTCTACCGGTTCACTCAAAGCTTTTATGGTCATTTGATCTGCCGCTTGACTGATGTCGCTGATGTGGCCGTCTTTATAGAGCAGATTGATGTGCCCTTTTTTATTGTTGTAGGCGTGGTTTTTGACTTTCGCCTCAATGTACATGTATTGTTCTTCACCGTGTGAGAAACCGTACTGCGATTTAATGGCCTGCCCAATGCGCGCTGAAACTTCAGGGGCAAAAGGGGCTGCTTGCAATCGTATTTTAAGAAGATTTCGATCGGTAATGCGCTTACTCAGTTCACTCAAGATGGTATCCGAATGGTTGGTCCAATCTTTTATAGCACTCATGACATCGTAATCATCGAGCAAAACAAATTTTTCAAGAACCGCCGGGTTTTCCTCGAACTCATTCCAGGAATAGTCGGCATTTAGAAAATGCTTAAGCGCGATTGTACCTGGAAGCGCAATGCCTTGACTAGCGAGGTGCTTTGCCCGTTTTAAAATGTTGACGAGCATGAATTCTGCACTCAGAACCGTTTTGTGCATGTAGACCTGCCAGTACATTAGACGACGCGCAACGAGGAACTTCTCGACGCTGTAGATGCCCTTTGCGTCTACTACTAATTGGTCGTCTTTAATATTGAGCATGGTGAGTAAACGCTCGCTATTCACACTGCCTTCTGTCACGCCGCTGTAAAAAGAGTCGCGACGTAAATAATCAAGCCTGTCCATATCCAGTTGCGAGGAAATGAGTTGGTGCAGGAAAGATTTAGGATAGTTATTGGTGAAAATATCAATGGCTAAAGTGAGCGCTCCTTGATGTGCGACGTTCAGCTCCTCCATGATTTTTAAGCTTAACGCTTCATGGCTCACCCCGGGAATCAATGTGTGTTCGAGCGCGTGAGAAAAAGGACCGTGGCCCACATCGTGAAGTAGAATGGCAATTTTGACGCCCTGTTCCTCTTCATCAGTGATATCATGTCCTTTCTGACGCAACGTATA